>ENA-OUOG01000750-OUOG01000750.1-marine-metagenome-genome-assembly--contig:-NODE-750-length-41074-cov-5.785643_pt1 | contig 41074 bp, 20 predicted proteins | sample MGYA00248635_ERZ508505 | MGnify/ENA primary metagenome ERZ508505 (study PRJEB26176, sample SAMN06267871) | marine metagenome | isolation source: Saanich Inlet, British Columbia, Canada | place: Pacific... | reverse complement strand
TTTTTTTTTTAATGATACGGCGACCACCGAGATCTACACTCTTTCCCTACACGACGCTCGAGCCGATCTCGTCCGCCAGGTGTTCCGCGCGCACGCGCGTCGCGTCGCGCGTCTCCGCGCGAAGACGCACGGACTCCTCGGCGGCGGCGAGTTCGCGGTTCGCCGCGTCCGCGCGCGCGCCGAAGGCGTCGTCCTCGCCGCGGTGCTTGGCGCGCGTCGACTCGGCGGCGGCGCGGAGCGCGTCCAGCCGCGCGGTGGCGCGCGCGCGCATCTCGTTCGCCGCGCGCGTCATCTCGGTTATCCCGACGAGGGCGTCGTCGTTCTGGGAACTCGTTCGGACGTTCTCCAGACTGAGGCACGCCGGGAGCGGCCCGAGGTCGGGGTGCCTCGCGACGACGCCGCGCAGAAACGACGCGCGATCGGCGACGCGTTTGGCGTGCGCGTCGGCTTCGGCGGCGAGCTTGCCGTGACGCTTCATCGCAACCTCCCGCTTGTCCTTGTACGCCTTCGCCGTCAACGCCAAGTCGCTCACCGCTCGTTCCTCTTCCTTGACCTTCGCGCGCGTCTCGTCGATGGTGTCGTTGAACTCGGCGAGGAGCCGCTGCAGATCCTCGGTGGCGTCCGTGAGCTCGTTTTCGAGCGCCGCGCGGCGGCGCGCCGTCTCGGCGACAATCGCCTCGCGTCTCGCCTCGATCTGCCCCCGGCGCTCGTTCCGGCCGCGCATCTCCGCGAGCTCGTCGTCGCATCGCGCAATCTGGTCGTCCGCGTCCTTGATCTGCGCGTTCAGAGCGCCCATCTGTTCGCCGAGCTCCGTCGCCGCCTTGGAGTTTTCCTCGCGTCGCGCGCGGAGCTTCACGGCGTGGTCCTTCTGCACCTTGAGCTTCTCTTTGATCAGGCGGAACTCCTTGATCTTCTGCGTCTGCTCCTTCTTCAGCTTGTTGATGTGCTCCAGCGCCTTGGTGTACTTCGTGGCGCTGAAGATCTCGTCGAACTTCTTCTTGAGCGTCGCCGCCTCACCGAGCGGCCAGTTCGAGTCCTCCTGGTGCACGAACACCACGTTCTCCAGAATCGCCTTCGAGACGCCCATCATGTCGGGAACCGTCGCGTTGATGTCCGCGCACTTCCGCGAAACCGAAACGCGCTCGCCCGTCTTCTCGTCCAGCGTCTGGATCACCTGGTCCAGGTCCTTCTTCTCGAGCTTCCCCCCGCTCTTCTGCGCGAGCTGGAACGACCGCGTCACCACGCACGGCTGGCGCCGGACGTCCCGGAACCGAAGCTTGATCTGCGCCTTCACCTCGGTCACGTCCGCGACTTTGGGGTCGTGGATGAACGCCTGACCGGCGCGAGCCGAGGGCGGGAGCTCGCCGGTGGTGGCCATCTTCAAGCACTCGATCACGGTCTGCGGCGCGAGGCGAGCGTTTTTTGTTTTTTGACGGGGGAGTGTCGTCGATGAGCGAGTGATGCGACGCGTCGGCGGGTCCGTCGCGCGGGGAGAAGAGCGCGCGACCGCGGTGGGAGACGAGGGAGACGCCGAAATCCAAGCGCCACCGCCAAAAAAAGGGGAAATTCTGGGCACCCCTCTCTTCTCACGCCTCGGGGAGAAGACTCGCGGGAGCCGTGATGCGTACCGTTTTGCCCGCGCCGTTGCGGCCGACGATCAGGGTCAGAGGCTTGGGGAACACGATCGCGTGGTCGTTCTCGGGGCTGAAGCTCCGGATGCCCTTGATCAGGAGCTTCTCTACGCTACACATGGTGGCTCGCGCTCAGATCTGAGATCCGACTCGGGTGCCCAGGTTCTCCGTCTCCGACGCCGCGCACGCCGCCCCGAGACGTGAACCGGGGGCGAACGATGTCGTCGCGCGGAAGTGGCGCGAAGACGACGACCGCGGGAGTCTCGCCCGAGGTGCCGCGGAGACCCGCGCGTCGGACGCGCGCGTCGAAGTGCTCATCAGCTCCGAGCCACGGTTTGAAGCAAATCCTCTACAGTAAGCCTCGGCCTGTCCGAGAAAACTGACGACTTTGACGAGTGTCGTGCTGACGCGGAGCCTGCAGTTCATTTTCGGTCGCGCGTCCATGACGCCCTCGAGCGATGGCTCCGACCCGTCCCTGGCCGGGAGGCTCGCGGCGGTTGCCGAGGTCCGCGCGGTCGCCGAGGAGATTTCGCGTCACATCGAGACCGTCGTGACGCGCGAGGACGTGCTTCGCCCCGCGCGCGAAGCCCTCGCCGCCGCCGAGAAGAAAAAACAGTTGGGCAACGATGGATTCCGCAAGGGCGATTTCCTCGCGGCGTACGCCGAGTACATGGAGGCGCACAAGGCGCTTGACGTGGCGTCCGCCGAGCCCACGACCGCGTACGCGGCGGAGGTGCTTCGCCTGACGGTGCTGGCGAACACCGCGCAGTGCGCGCTGAAGACCGGCCAGCCTTCCGCGGCGGCGAATTTCTGTCGCGACGCCATAAAGCTCAGCAACTGCGTCAACGACGAGAAGCTGTTCAAGAAGATCCTCGTGCGCCTCGCGCAGGCGCACGAGCAGATGGGCGAGCGGGAGAAGGCGCTCGCTGTGGCGCACGAGGCGCAGCTGCGCGGGGTGAACTGCGAGGAGTTCTTCGCGCTGACCAAGAAGTACAAAGCCGAAAACGTCGGCGACCTAGAACCCGGCGTCGAGATGCGCATGTTCATCATGCTCGCGATCCGTCTCAGCGCCGGGCCCGAGAATCTCGAGCGTCTGCGGAGCGTTTTGCAGACGGGCAAGCTCCCACACGTCGACCGGCGGGACGAGGCGGGCTTCAACGTGCTTTGGGGCGTGCTTCAGGCGCTGAGTGTCGAGGAGGACAACACAGACGGCGTCGAGGGAGGCGAGGCGAGCGTCCCGGCTCTGGCGCTTCTGTTTCAAGCCGGCGCCGACCCAAAGCAGCGGTACGAGAAGGGAGGCAAGACGCCCCTGATGTACGCGTGCGGCAGCGGGCTGGTGACCGCCGTGCGTGCGGTCCTGAGCGCGCCCGGAGGCGTCGGCGCGTTCGACCGAGCCGCCATCGACGCGCCGGACGACGGCGGGTGGACCGCGCTGCTCGTCGCGTGCACGGCGCGTCAGCCGAAGAAGGAGGAGGAGGCGCGGAGGACGAGCGTTCAAACGCCGTCCGGCCCGGACGCCGCCGCGGTGGTCCGCTTGCTCTTGGACCGCGGCGCGGACCCGCGCGTGCAGAACGCGCAGGGCAACGACGCGCTCATGATCGCCGCCATCAACGGCAACGCCGACGTCGTCGCCGAGCTGCTGACTCCGCCGAGCTGCTGCGGTTCTTCAACAGAACGAAAACACACCGGTCCGGCGCTGACGCGCGCGCGCAACAAAGTTGGTATGTCCGCGTACGTGCTCGCCTCGAAGGCTGGAAACGCCGGCGTGGCGACGGACCTGCTCGCCGCCGCGCGCGCGTGCGGCGGCGCCACCGCTTTGGAGGCGGAGGAGGACGCCAAGATGATCAAGCTCATAGCGCTGCTGGACGTCGTCGCCGCCGCGCACAACGACGCGCTCGAGTCGACCCTTCGCGAGTCTTCTTTGAGCGCCGAGCCTAACTTCGATTTAATGAAGACCCCGTTCGCCGTCGCGGAGACGGAGGCGGCGCGCGTGGTGGCTCTGCTCACCGACAGCGGCTTCGACCTGCCTAACGACGTGGACAAGCACGACGCCCCGCGAGTCGCGTTCGAGCAATACGGGGACGTCTACTCGGCTCTGTACCGCAAAATCGCCGACGCGACGCCGAAAGCGCTGACCAAGACTTTTAGTTGGAACGGCGACGAAAAAGAGAGCGGCGTGACGCGCGCCGAAGCCGCCTCCGTGTTTTGGTTCCAGAGGGGGGAGTTCGCGGAGGGACACGGCGGTGTCGAGACCGGTCTCGAGACCGGTCTTCCGAAGGCGCCTTTAAACTCGGGGGCGCTCGATGAAAAAGAAAAGCCGGGCACGCTCGTCGCCGCGACGGAGCACGGCGCGCGCGTCCCGTCCGCGCGCCTGGACACGGCGCTTGAGGCGCTGAAACACGCCTTCGCGTTTGCCGTGCCTTGCGCGGCGGCGCTGGACGCGGTGGCCGCGCTGGGCGTGGGCGTGGTGGAGGTGGGGTGCGGCACGGCGTACTGGGCGTGCCTGCTCAGGGAGCGGGGCGTGGACGTCGTCGCGTACGACGCGCGCCCGCCCACGCGGCTGAGCGCGAGGTGTGGTCCGGAGGACGCCGGCGACAAAGACGACGACAAAAACCTCTTTTTCGGCGCGACGTTTGCGGAGGACGGAGTACTGCGCGGCGGCCCGGAGGTTTTAAAGAACCACGCCGACCGCGCTTTGTTCCTGTGCTGGCCGGTGAGCCCCGAGGAGGTGGCGCACCGAGCTCCGGCGCGCGATAAACCGTGGGACGCGGCGTGCCTGGACCACTGGCACGGGGACACGCTCATCCACGTCGGCGAGTGGACGCGTCACCGCGGCGATTCTCCGGAGACGTCGCCATCCGGAGTCTCCGGAGCCGCCGCGGGCGAATCGCGAGACGGCGCGCGTGGCGAGACGTTCCCCCGGGGCACTTCCCTGGTGAACCACCCGGCGGGCCTGACCACCTCGCGGCAGTTCCAGGACGCGGTGGAGGCGGGGTTCGAGCTCCAGAAGGTGGTCCGCCTGCCCAACTGGCCCGGCGCGCGCGACGACCTGACGGTGTGGGTCCGGAAACGCTGAGGGTGATTGAAATGTTTTCCAGAAAGTCGGAAAGTGCCTTGTCGACCAATCGAAACCGCGCGTTGACATGGTTGACGTGACCGACTCTGCAAAAAATCGCCAAATTGTCGTCAACTGATGACGCGACCTTCGCGGGGCAAAAGGACAAACCCCCACCTGGGAGTGGACACTCGCGCGAGCACGCCGAGCGCGGGAGGAGACCACTCCCCCGCCGCACCGGCACGACGCGCTCGACGCACCCCGCGCGATCGTAAGCGCGTGTTCCGGCTCGCTCGAGCTGCGCGTTCGCCCCCGACCCCATCCGTCCTCCGGGCACGAGAATCGAGGGATTTCGCATGGCCCCTGCGACGTTTTCGCGCGACATGGGCGCGCGGGGCGCGACGACGGCGGGTGATTCCCCCGCGTTCGTCCCCGGCTCGAAATGCGCGGGAGAAACCGACTGGGATCCCGCCGCGGAGGATGATCCCGACCTCATCCCCCCCTCCCCGAGCAGAGTCTTCTTTTACCGCGCGTGGTTCGGCGCGATCATGTTCTTGGAGTACGCCGTCGTGCGGAAACAGATCCAGTTGGCCATGGTCTTCTCCTCGTTCCGCGAGAAGCATTCCATGCGCCACCCCTGGGTCTCCATCGCGATGCACGTCGCCGTGGACTCCGTCGCGCTGTGGTTCCTGAACGCCTTCCCCGGGTCCAAACGATGCGGGACGCGGAGGGCGGTTGGCGGGGAGAAAGGGAAGCGCGTCACGCTCGTTCCCGCGAGCGTGCCCATCCTCGCGCGCCACGTCGCGAAGATGATCAGCCGCGTGCAGCCCGTGTCGATATGGCTGCTGGGCGCGCGCGTGTTCCACGGGTACACGTTGAAGCAGACGCTGCTGATTGTCGTGTCGCCCACCTTCTTCAACGTCGCGGGGGGCGCGATTGGCGGAAAGGCGCTCGCCGCGATGAGCGCCGTCAACGTCGCCGTCGTGCTCGTGATCGTCCGCTTCAACCGCGACGCGTTTGAAGGGTACCCCGAGCTTTTTGACGCGTTCAAAACGACGGTGGACCCGGAGCGTACCTTCTACGCCACCGGGGTGCCCGCGGTGGCGGCGGCGCCCTTTTTCTTCGCGTTCCTCTTTAAAATGGACGCGGTGACGACGTTGGGCGACGCGCTCTGGCGGTTGCACGCGCGCGTGTACTTCGGAGGCCAGAACGCGCTCGGCCCTGAGACGGAGATTGACGCGTCGCCCGCGACGATCGTGCCGCTCGCGCGCCGCCTGCGCGCCGTCGCCAGGCGCGTCGTGCCGTTGGCGGCGGCGGCGAACGCGATGGCCCTGGCGCACGCGCTCTTCGCGGAGCCTCTCTCGAAAACGGCGAAACCAAACGTCGGCGTCGGCGTCGAGCGCGCGCTCGTCGCCGCTATGGCGGCGTGCTTCCTCGCCGCCGCCGCTAGGGTGCCGTGGGGCGCCTTCGACGCGTTCGCCTCCGCGGACAAGTGGCGCGGGCTGTACTGGGACACGCGGAACGCCGCGGAGCGCGCCGCGTTGACGTTCGCGGGGTCGTACGCCGCGCTCTCGGCGACGGCGTGCGCCGCCGTGACCCGGAGCGAGGGAATGCGCGCCGCGCCCGAGACGACATCGCGCGTCGCGGCGGCGTGGCTGGCGACGTGGTGTCTGGTGTTTGCGTGCGCGTGCGCCGCCACGCCGAGCCCGGCGCCGTGGCGCGCGGCGCGCGCGGCGGCGCTCGGCCTGGCAGTGGCCGCCGCGGGGGTCGCCACCGTTGACGACGCCGCCTTCGACGCGGCGGCCGCCGGGGTGGACGCCGCCGCGCTCGCCAAGGCGCTCTTCGGCGCGTACATGTGCGCGCTCCACGCGGCGGCGGCGTGGTCCGCCGCCGCGCGAGGCTTTTCGTTTTTCGATGGCGCCGACGCGCCGGCGAGAAAAGAAGCCGCCGCCGAGCTCGACGGCCACTGGAAAAGTGAGGATTTCGAGATTGACGCGTCGCGGTTCAAAGTGCGCGCGCGCCGAGACCCGATGGCGGAAATCGACGCGCAGTACGATTACGCGCCCGTGGCGCACGCCCCGCCGCGCAGCGTCGCGGAGGAGCTCGCCGCCGCCGCGCGCGCGCGCGAGCTCGCCGATTCCGACGCGCGGGACGCGTTTCGGCGCGCGCCCAGGTGTCGCGCCGAGGGGTGCGACGCGCCCGTCGGCTTCTCGGCAAACGCGCTCGCGGAAGGGCTGAGCCTGTGCTGCGAGCACCTGGTCGCGGAGGCGCCGTTCCAGTGCGCGCACCGCGGCGGCCCCGCGCACTTCTGCGTGCTGTGTCGCCGCGTGCACGCGCCGCCGCGGTGCGCTGAGGGTACCTTGTGCGACGGCAGCGGGCGCGTCGGGGTCACCGAGCGCGAGGCGTACACCCTGCGGCGGGACGCGCCGGACACCGCGGGTCTGCGCTCGCGCGCTTCCGCGCGCCGCGGAGGTTTCCGCGACGTGTCTTTTCGCGCCTGGTACAAGACGCAAGAGGGCCCCGCGGCGGCGACGGCGCGTATGCGCGGCGTGGTTTCCGATTTCGCGGCGGCGCTTCCCGCGGGCGCGCGCGCGCTGCACGCCGAGGTGGCCGTGCGCCCCGGGTGCACGCTGCTCACCGTGGACATCGGCGCGAGGCTGCGCGAGGACGACGGCGCGCTGGGCTCCACCACGGGCGACGCCGCGCCTGAGCGCGGCGTCGGCGACGACGAGGCGTGTTCTCCGGAGGAGAACCCTTTTTCTGTCTGCGGGGACGCCGCGCGCGCTTTCGCCGCCGCCGGCGCGAAGCACGGCCTGGACGGCGTCTTGGACTTCGTCGTGGTGAACCCCGTGTCCGGGCGGAGCATGTCTCGGAACTCTCCGCCGGAATCCGACGGAGACGTCGGCGTTCTTTCCGGGTTTCGGCGGCGCCTCGCGTTTGACCGCCGCGAAGGGAAGTTGTTTGAGAGCGCCGTGCCAAAGCGCGGCTTTTTCCGGGGTTTCGAGAGAGAAAAGGCGGAGACCGACTCGCGAACGTCGCGCTTCCCGATTTTCGAGTGGTTCGGCGCGTTCGGCGCGTTCGGCGCCGAGACCCGCGACGATTTAGACGGGAACTGGACGTCGGACGTGATGCGCAGCAAGATGTCCGTGCTCCGCTCGGATACGTACGACGTGCTGACGTTGCCTTCCCCGCCGGAGGGGTACACGTACGCGCTTCAGTGCGGCGGTACGTACATCCCGCTGCTGCTCTCGGACTCGAGCTCGCGCCGCGTCGTGGCGCACATCACGCCCACCAACGCCGAGGGCCTGGGGTTCATCGAGCTCGTCGCCGACGCGGACACGAGCCCGACGACGCCGGAGGTGTCGCCGCTGGTCTCCACGGCGGTGTTCCTGACGCCCGACCCCGCGTTGGCGGCGGAGCTCGCGCGCGTTTCAACGGGCGCGCGCGCCGAGCACACGCCCATGCTCTTCAACATCGGCGCCGCCATCACGGGGCGCGCGTCGGGCGCCGCCGTCGGCGCCGCCGACGGATGCGCGCGCGACGCCGCCGAGGTGCGCGAGGAGATCGTGTTCCACGCCGCGTGCGCCGCCGCCTCCGCGGGTTGGAGCGTCGCGGCGCGGCGCGTCGTGGACAAGTTCGACGCGGACGCCGACTTGCGCGGGCAGTCTTCCCGGAACTCCGGCGCGCTCGCTCGCGAGTACGGCACAGACTTTTCTGCGATGTCGGAAAACCCGGACACCGCCACGGATGATTTCTACTCCGAGCTCGAGACCGAAACGCCGCACGCCGCCGCGCCGAACCAGACGGCACGTCCCGAGCTCGGGACGCGCGCCGGCGCGGCGACGCTTCTCCGCGCGGCGTGCCGTTCGGGCGACGTTGCCACGGTAAGCGTCGCAACCGCCTGGGTCATCCGCCGCTTCGGCGCCGTCGTGGCGAGCGACTTGCTCGCGTCGGGCGACGCCACCGGCATCGGAGGCAACTGGACGCCTCTGCACGCCTCCGCCGACGCCGTCGCCGGCGCGACGGCGCGGCGCGGAGTAAGCTCCGCCGCCTGCGCGACGCGCGCCGCCGTGCACGCGCTGGTGGTTTCCGCGGACCCGCTCTCGTGGGTCGCCGCGGGGGGCGCGTCTCCGTCCGCCGTCCTCAGACGCGGCGGCGTCGAGGAGGAAGGCGACCCGAGGCGGCTCGCCGCGATGGACGAGAAGGTGCTGGACGAGCTCGCGAGCGCCGTCGTTTGCGCCGTCGCGCACCTGCGGGACGTGGCCACGACGGAGGAGGGTCCCTCTGAGCGTTTCGCGCGCCATGTCGAGGCGCCCGCGCACTTCACCGCCGCCGCCGCGGCGGCGACGCTCGCGTACGACGGCTCGTGCGCGCACACCATGGCGGTGGCGTTGCTTTCCCCGGGGTCGAGCCGCGCGTGGGACGCTTTTCGCGCGCGCGCGCTGGACACAGCCCGGGGCGACGTGAGCCTGGAAGAGGCCAAGACGTGGCTTCGCGGCGGATCTAGGACCGCCGGGTTCCCGCCGCCGACGCCGCGCGAGGTGTGTACGCGCGTCTACGGCGAGAAAGCCGTCGCGTGCCTCGCGCTCATCGAATGCGTCGCGCGCTTTTTCGCGCTCTTTCACTCTCTTCGTCTGGAAAACGCGAAGGATGACGACGACGACGACGCGTCGTTTTCGGTTTCCTCTCCGGGAAGCGAGGGGAAGCGAGGTCACCTGGAAGCCGCCTTCGCGGTGGTGGCGATCGCCGCGCCCGCCGTCGCCGCCGTCGCGACGGCTTTTTTGAGACTGAACAGCCGTACGCGTCGACGAGCGCCGCGCGAGATCTCCGCGCGTCTCGCCGCGCTCGCCGCCGAAGGCGTCGCTTGTTTGATCTTCGCGTTCGTCGCGTTCGTCGCGAACGTCGCGTGGAACGCGGAGACGAATCCCGGCGTCGCATCTTTCCGGCGCGTCCTCGGCTCGATCCGAATCGCGCTCGCGCTGGTGGTCTCCACGCTCGCGCCCGCGAAGGCGTTCGCGGCGGAGGCGTCGCTCGTCGCCGCGGCGGCGTCCGCCTCTGGTTTCTTTCGCGGATTCCAATCGCCCATCCTAATCGGCGCGGCGACAGTTTCGTTCGCGTGCGCGGCGGCGGCGGCGACGCGGCGGTGCGTGCCGCTCGTCGCGAGGGCGCACGTCGACAAGCTCACCGCCGAGGCGATGTTCGGCACCAAGGCGAAAGCGGCGTGAGGTGAGGCGTAAGACGTGTGTTGCTCATGTACATGTAATAAGTATGTATGCATATTAGTCTAAACGAACGCGTCGTCTACCGTCATCGTTCATCTTTCGGACGAGACGCGTCCGCAATCAAAAGCAGAGAGAAGGAAAACATGTTACCAATTCTTCGAGCCATCCGAGACGAGACGGCACCCGGACTCGTTGGTTCAGCCACCACACGCGAGCGCGCGGGCGGGATCAGTCGCCGGCGCGGCGACCGACACCCGTCGGGCGAGCCACCATGGGGTTCATGGTACGTCGCCGAGCGTGTCTCGGCGCTTCCCGCGCGTGTTCCCGCGCCCGCGGGTCGCGCATCGCACATAGCCGTTACGACGCTGACATCGACGTCTCGAGACGCGACGTCGGGACGCCCGCGTCTCCCCTCTCCCGAACGTCGCTGACCCAACCAACCCGGCTTCGCCCCCCGCAGAGCGCCCTCGGGCTCGGCCCCGCGTCGGACGGCGACGCGTCTTCTGAGCGGACCTCGCACCGCCACACCACCCGGTACTCCGCGAGCGACTCAGGCTGGCTCTCGCAATCCCGCGTCTCCTCCGGGGACAGGTCCGGCGCGCGGGAAGACCGCTCTTCCGTGTTCTCGCTTCCCCGGTCGCACGCCTCGAACCGCGGCGGCATGTTCGGCGCGCGCGGCGGCGTGGGCGGCGCCTCCACCGAGCACGCGCTGCGCCGCCCGCACGCAGGCGCGGAGACGCGCGAGGAGCTGGAGCGCCTCCCCGACGACGTCCTCCGCGTCATCGTCAACGAGGCGCGCGCGAAGCTTCGCAAGCGGGAGCAACGCCGGCGCCAGGAGGAGGACGAGCGCGCCGCGGAACTGGCGGACGTCGCCGTGGACGACAGCGACAGCGACGGTAACGAAAACAACAAAACGGCGGTTCCGAAGGCGGACCCGGTGGCGGAGACGGTGCTGCACATGGGCGACGACGACGACGACGCGCTCGACGCGTTGGGAGCGTTGGGCGAAAAACGCGAGGCGGACGAAACGCAGGCGCGCGCCGAACTCGCTCGGGGCGTGCTCGCCGCGAGGCTGGCGAGACGCGCGGGCGCGAGACGTCGGCGTTGCCTTTCCATCTCCCGGGACGTGAACGTCGGTTCCTCAAACGCGGTGGCGGTGATTCACCCCGAGGACTTCGAGAGGTTCGTGCACCGCGGCGGCGACGCCGAGGGCGTGGACGCTCGCGAAGTCGCCCGGCTGTACGCGTGCTGCCTTCCGGGGCGCCCGGGAAGCCGCGCCGCCGCCGCCGACGCGCTGGACGCGCACCAGCTGCTGCGCGTGGTGGAGAGCGGCCGGTGGCGCAGGCACTGGTCTAAGTACGTGCGTGACGCCAGGCAGCGCGCGCTGGAGCACGGCGCGTGCGCCGGCTCGCTCGCTGTTTTTGGCGCGACTTCGCGCGACCCATTCGCCGACGCCGCGTCCGACGCCAAAGTCGCCAAACGCGTCGCTCGACGCGACGACGCGGGTTTCCCCGACCCCGCCTTCTTCGGCGCGTTCGGCTCTTGTGCCGCGTTCGCGCGGTATGTACGATTCTGCTTCGCGTTTTGCACCATGCCTTTGTTCGCGCCTCTGTCGTCAAGACGGGGACCTTTCAAGACGCACGCCGAGGCGTGGTACGTCTCGCGCTTCGCGCTCCCCGAGTCGCTCAGAGTAAGCAAAACGCGTTTCGCGATTTTCTCGCCTCTTTTCCTGGTCGCCGCGCCGTTTTGGTCGCTGGGTGCAGTGTGCGTGTTCCTGTACGCGCTCAGGCAGCCCGCTTTCCTGCTCGTGGACGTGCTCGTGCCTTTAGTGTTCGCGGCGTTCACGACGAGCCTCGTTTCGGCGTGCGCGGCTTTGGCGCAGGACTTCGGCTCCACGGACCCGAACGCGCGAAGAGAGAGCGGCAAGCTCAAACCGAGCCACGCGTTCCCGGGGGGACGCGCGACCGTCCCGGACGACGCCGCGCGCGTCGCGCAGGATGACCCGAGGCGGTCAGTGCGCGAGCCGGTCACGCACAAACCCCCACTTTTGGGTTCAGAGGGACACCGCGGCGTGTTCCGGAGGAAGCCGCATGCTTCTGACGCGGCGAAAGAAACAGAAACAGAAACAGAAAAAGAGAGCTTTCGTCCCGCGTCGCGATGCGGCGCGGACTCGGCGCGGACGCACGCCGGGTTTGGCAGTTTCGGCGCGGCGCGCGTCGCCGGCGCCGCGGCGGACGCCGCGCCCGACGCCCTCGCGTCGGACGCGGCGCATGCCTCGAACGAAGGCCTGTCGCGCGACACGGAGCCTCGCGACGCGCTCTTCGACGCCTCCGCCGACGTCGGCCTGGACGGCGAGCCGCGCGGAAAGAGGAAAGGACGCAGGGGACTCGCCGCCGCCGGGCGAGAGAGTATTGCGCGCGCGAAACCGCCGCGGGAATGTTTTGACAGACATTCGGTTTCCGAGGAGATCGTCGACGGCGCGACGACGACGACGACGATGACGACGGAGAAGGACGTCGTGGACGCCGTGATGCGTCGCGCCTCCGAGGAGACTTTGTCTTTGTCCGCGCGCGGCGGGTTTCTCGGCGCGTACCTGGGCTCGGCGCCGCTCACTGTGCGCCAGAGACTGGCGTTCGCGGCGACGGCGACGTTGATCGCGGCGATCCCGCCGGCGCACCGATTAGCCGTCGGCGTCGACGTTTTCGGCGGCGCCGACGCCGCGTTCGTGTGCGTGGACCGGATCTTACCCGACGCCGCGAGCGCGCTCCTCGGTTTGGCGACGTGCTCTTCTTTAGCCGCGAACGCCACGAGCGACGCGGAGATGGACGCCGAGATGGACTACGCGGACTACTCGCCGCGGCTGACGAGCGTGGCGGATGCCGTGAGCGCGGAGACGAGCGCGGGCGACGCCGGATCGACGACGGGAGCCGCCATCGTCGGCGCCGCCGCCGTGTGGACCGCCGTGGGCGCGTACGCCGCGCTCACCTCGACGCGCTGGATCACCTCACGCGCGCACGCGCACTACGTGCGCATGCGTGTCTTCGCCGCGGTCACGGACCCCTCCGAGGCTGCGGCGTGCGACGTGCCCTTCCTAAACCTGCGCAAGGCGTCCCTGCCGTGGGTGCGCCTGCGTTTGTACCTCCGACGCGCGCGCGCGCTGGAGCGAAAATGGGTCGCGCTGTGCGTCTCGCACCTGACTGTCGCCGTGGTGGTGTGCGCCTTCGCGTCCGCGGTCGCGGCCGCGCGCGCGCACACCTCGCCGCACGAGGACCTCGCGGACGCCAGCGCGGTGGCCTTCTGCGTCCTCGCCGTTTTGTTCGCGGCGCCGCTGGCGGTGCTCCTGCGCGTCGCCGCGCATATAGCGCGGCTCTCCGCGGACGACGACGCGCTTCTGGCTCGCGAGCGCTGGCGCATGACCGTGGACGCGGAGGACTTCGAGATGATGGCACCCACCTTCTTTTCGTCGTTTGACGGACCGGAGTCGAACGAGTTGTTCGGGAGCACAAAAAAAGATCAGTTCGAGAGGGAGTCGCGCGCGCGCCGACGCGAAGACAAACGACTGGACGCCGCGCTCGTCGCCATCCGCGAAAGCCGCGACCCGGAGGATCTCTGCGACTGTTCGCCCGCGACGGCGTTCAAACGCGCGGACCTGGCGGCGTTCACCACGGTCGCACTGCTGGTGTCGTTCGTCGCGCTCATAATGCTTGACCTGTTCGGGGGACCGTACCAGGGCATGTCCACGGACGCGCTGGGCGTGGTGGTGGAGGCCAACTTCGCGTACGCGCACGCCTACCACGAGTCGCTCGGCGCGCGACTCGCTAAGCTCGCGGAAAACGTGACGCGCGTCGAGGCGGGCGTCGACGAGGCGGCGTCCTTGGTGGCGGTGCTGGACAACGCGTCCGCGCGCCAGGCGCTGGACAAAGTCAACGAGCTCGCGACGAGCCTGGAGAACGGGGGATGCGTCGCGTGACGCGCATCATTCTTTTTACGTAGGTAGACATCTGTTGGCGTGAAAAGGCACGACTAAAAAACGTTTCGTTCGTCGTCTTCGTCCGGACGCTCGCACGCTTCGCCTGCCCAGTCGTCTACCTCGAGTAAACTGGGGGACCACCCCAGTCCACCTCGAGGCGGTGGGCAGCGCCGGGGTTGCTCTCCTTCATTTTCTCATACTCGAGTTGCATCTTCTTCATCTTGCGCTCCCGGGCGGCGAGTTTCTTGCGCAGCCTCTCCAGCCTCGCCGGCTGGTCCGCCAGGAAGACGCGCTTCACATCGCACATCAAGTATTCAGAGATTTGCAGGTTGCGAAGGTTGATGCGGTCGATATGGTTGTCGCCGTTTCTACTGGCCTCAATGAGCTCGAGCGCTCGGTAGGCTCGGCATTGAGCGCGAGACCAGCCCTGTGAGTACTTCTTGGGGGCGCCCATCGCTGGTTCACGGGAGGTGGTCTGTCGGTTCGCGATTCAAACTTTGACGTGGTCCGTTGCGGCAAAGCCGAGAAATCAAACGATTCGTCTGACAAATTTGTCTGACGCTCAGCTGACTCAGCGGTCAAAATGACCGATACTTCGTTCGTTCGTAACACGCTCGCACCTCGTCTCCGGTTCGGCACAGAGCGGTGCACGGACTTGGGATATGGCGCGTTACGCGGGCATGGCCCGTCGATAGCGCGTCAGGGGTGCATCTCAGACCCGCTTCGGTCGTTTCTTCCCACCGAGACCGACATCCACGCCGCTCGCGCCCGAGTAAAGTGCGACGCGTTTTCCTATAAATCGACGCGGTTTCTTTCGCGTCGTCCGAGCGAAACGCCAGCGTTTCCCGGGTGATCGGTCGGACGCGCGCGTGAACGCACCGAAGCTCCGGCCGCCTTTTCGCGATGTCCCACGCAGCGACCGCCGCGGAATACGAGGCGCGTGAGCCGTATCAGTCGCAGGTCCACACGTGGGGCGACGCTTCGATCCTCGCGCTTCTTCTCGCGGCGGATTATTCGTGGCTGGTCGAGGACACGGAGGTGAACCAGCTCACGCTCCCCCTGGTGTTGGCGTGGTCGCTGTTCATCACCTACGCGGCGTTCGTGGAGCGGCGCGCGAACCCGGACGAGTTCATCGTCGCGTCGACGACGGCGCTGTGGTGTTTCGGGAACGCGTTCTGGACCCTGACCGACTTCGCGTGGTGGGAGTGGGAAGCGGCGAGGAGAGAAGCCGAGGAGACGGGTGACGGGCACGACTTGGACGATCCATCCGCGGTGACCTACGCGGGCGTACGAATGGAGAACGTGCGATTGCTCGATACGCTCGTGGGCGTGTGTTTCGCCGTCGCCTTCGCCGTGGGCGTCGCGTACTTCGCGCACTTCAGGTACACGGACGCCTTCGTCGCCGCGAGGCGAGCGCGCGGCGACGGGGTCGCCGGCGATTACTCGGAAACCGCCAGCGTCGAGGACGAGGAGGACGAGGAGGACGCCAAGCCCGCGCTTCGTCGCGCCGAGAGACGCGCGCGACGCGAGACAAGATTGAACGCCGGTGATCCCTTTTTAGGACCGGCGTTCATGCCGAACGTGCTGAACGTCCAATCGCGCGCCGAGTACGAATCGCTGTCGCACTTCCTGTGGATCTTCAACGACCTGTGTCTGTACTTCGCGGTGGAGTTTGAGGAGATCTTACCAAAGGGCGTCGCGCTCTTCGCCAAAGCGCTCATGGTGACCGTCGCGTTTTGGTTGATCGCGCACTCCGTGGACGCGCTCGTTGTCGCGCGACGAGACGCGCTCGTCGTCGACGCCTTCGTCATCGACGCCGAAGGAAACGCCTTCGTCGTCGACGACACGGCTTTTGACCCGGAATCGTTCGCGGAGCGGCGACATGACCGCGAGATGGCCGGCGCGGCGAACGGAGCGGATGTACAAAAACGCGCGACAAAAACGCCGCTCGACGCCGAGACTGTGACGAAACTCTGCACGCTCTTCTGGGTCGTCGCGATGACCGTGTGGAGTTTCGGGGACATGTTCGCCCCCGATCCCGACTCGAGAATCGGTGTCGAGGTGGACCTCTTCTCGCTCGACGCGGGCAAAAACGTCGAGGGACCGGAGTCCTCGAGATGGTGGGCGGCGTGGTGCATGATGGTCGGCGTCGTAGCGCTCGCGCTGTTCTGGGGAAGCGAGCTTTTCGCGATGGCGTTGCGCGCCGTCGCGCCGCCGCCGCGACGGGTGGTCTTGGCGTTTCCGGGAATCGACCAGTGACGCGTGCGTCTGTTTGAGACGTGGCCATTCATGTATTAATACTGTGGTGATTTTATGGACGTATCGATCGATGTCTCGTCCGTCGCGACGCGCCGCGGAGCGCGTCCGGAGCGCGATGGACGGCTGCTTGTTCATTTTTTCACGAAACTAACAACAACAAAAACCGACAGATCTCGCGCGAACCTCTCACATCGCCGGGCGCTTCCCTCGCGGCGCGATGCGCGAGCTGGAGGGTGCGCCCCTGGACGTCGCCGCCGCGGCGACGGGCGCGGCGGTGGCCCTGGGCGTCGTCGGGGGCGTCACCGCGGCGCTGACGCGTCGCAGGCCGGCGTCGTCCGCGCGGGAGGGAGACGAGGGTGAGTCGTCCCGTTCGAGGGCGAAGACGGCGCGCGACAAGAGCACCGCCGCCGCCAGCGCGTCCATCGCGCGCGCGCCGTTCCTCGTGCTCGCCGTCGTCGCCGCGGGCCTCCTCGCGGTGGAGCACGCGAGGCGCGGATGGGGCGCACCCCTCGACCCCCTCGACGTGCGCGGTTGTCTTTCGGCCATCGAGCGTCTCGCGCCCCCCGCATCTCGCGCGGACGTCCGGCCCGAGTGCGCGCGCGTCTCGGCGTTCCCGGACCTTTTCGACGCGCACGGCCTCCAAGAGGGCTTCCCCGCGGACGTCCACGTCGGCGGCCTGCGCCTTGACTTCGACGCGCGGGACAAGGCGCGGGACCCAAACCTGGCCCGCGCGGAGCAGCACTTCTCGCAGGGCCTCGCTTTGCGTTTCGGGTTCAACAGCGAAGAGGCGCGCCGACACTTCCTCCTGGCGGCGCGCCTGGCGCGCGGCGCCGGTCGCGACTGCGCCGCGTGCCTGTGGGGCATCGCCTACTCTCTGCACCCCGACGTGAACGACTGGCGCACGCGTTTGGACCAGCGCGCCGCGGGGCGCGTCGCCGCGGCGTCGGCCGCCGCCCTCGCGGCGCGGGACGTCGCCGCGGCGACTGACGCCGGCGACGCAATCGCCGCGGCGCGCGCGTCGAAGGTGCTGGTTCTGTCGGAAGCCGAGGCGGCGTTCTTCGGCACGAACGTGTTCGACATTCCCCTCGGGTCGACTTTGGAGGACCCGAACGACCCGCTGGGCCACCCCGACGGCGAGCTCGCGCAGAAAGACGCGCACGACAGGTACCTGCGCGTGCTGGAGATGGGCATCGAGTCTCTTCTCGCGCGAACCTTTTCCGACGACCCCGACCTGCTCGCCATCCTGGGCGAGGCGTGCATGAACCTGACCCCGTGGCGGTACTGGAACTGGACGTTCGATTCGGAAGTGGAGGCTGGAGCGTACGTCGAGGTTCGCGAGGTAAAGGGCGCGCGCGCGCAGGACGCGTTGGCGGCGCTTTTTCGCGCGACGGCGGCGGACGCGTCGCACCCGCTCGCCAATCACCTGACGGTGCACTTGACCGAGGCGCTCCCGATCCGCAACGCGCGATTCGCGTCGGAAAATCCGATTTCATCCGACGACGACGACGACGACGTCGACGACGTCGACGACGGATGGAAAAAAAACCAGACGTCTCTGAATCCTTCCCTGCGCGCGGGGAAGTACGGCGCGCGCGACGTCGCCATGAGCCCGCGGCTGGGCGAAGCCGCCGCCGACGCGCTCTTCTCGTCCTTCGCGAAACATTCTCGCGCCGGCGTTTCCCCGCACCTCGCGCACATGGCCGCGCACACCTACGCGCGCGTGGGCCGGTTCCGGAGCGCCCTCGACGCCAGTCTCGCGGCGACGCGCGCGGACGACGCGCTGACGCGCGGGTGCGTCTGGCCGTACGGCGAGGCGCACAATCGCGCCATGCTCATCGCCGCGGCGACGAGTCTCGGTCCCGAGGGCGAGCGCGTCGCGCTCGCGGCGGCGGTGGACCCGGGAACCGCCGAGTCCCCCTCGGGGTTCCTGGACCAGCACGCCGATTTCCTGACCGCGTTCCACGATGTCCCGAAGCTCCTGGTTTACGCGAGGTTCGGGCGGTGGCGCTCGGTCCTCAGGCTCGCCGCCGAGACCGAGCGGCGCGCCGTCAACGAGGCGCTGGCGCTTTCGGCGGAGCGCGGCGCGGAGACTGGAAAAAAAAACAAGCTCCCCGCCGACGCGGAAAAACTCGCCGTCGCCGAGACCTGGACCGACTTGGTTTCCTCGACGCCGTACGGCCGGGCGCAGTGGGCGTACGTCATGGGGTTGGCGGCATCGCGCGCGTTCGTGGACGCGAACCCGCGCGCGGAAGAAACAGCCGTACATTCGGAGGGGGAGGACGATAGCGACGACGCGTGGATCTTCGCCGCCGCCGCGGCGAAGGTCCCGCCGGAGCGGTGGCTTAAACACCTGCGGGATCTCGCGTCGTCGCCCGCGATGACGGATTTCGACGAGCACACCGTCGTTCCCGGCGTCTCCGCGCGAGGCGGCGCCGGGGCGTTCCACGAGTTCAGTCCGTTCAGACACGTCAAGAAGAGGTTAGCGTTGATCGCGGCGCACGTGCTCGGCGGCGCGTTGCATGCGCGCGCGAACGAGTACGCCGAGGCGCTGGAATCGCTCGCGGCGGCGGCGCGGGTGCACGCCTCTTTGCCTTACATGGAACCCGAGCACTGGTACCTGCCGCCGAAACTGTGTCTGGGCGAAGTGCAGCTCCGCGCCGGGAAGCCTCTTGACGCGCTGCGGACGTTCGCGGCGGAGCTGCGGGACGCGCGGCCGAACGACGCGTGGGCGACGGAGGGCGAACGGAGGGCGAGGGAGAGGGTAGAGGCGGGCGACGACGTCTTTCCGTCTGCGAGCGAGGACGGGACCACGGCGTGTTTCGAGGTGTTTCCGTGACACGGGCGAGGGCTAGAGGTGGGTCAGAGCGCGTCGATTCCACGGGCGCGATGCGCGTCTACTGGCTCGCTCGCGAACGCGACGGGCGCGCTCAATCGTCATCACATTTATTTCTCACTCGGAAACAGCTGACAACACTCACGCACGCCAGTCTACAAGTACCAGTGCCCTTCGTGTGCCAGCGCGATTCCGGGCGAGGAAAGCGGATATCAGATAAGCGACGACCTCCGCGTCGCCACATCGTCCGCGCACCGCGGCGAAGACTGGCTCGGGGAAGGAAGGATGCCCTCCGCGACGATGATGGCGTCTCGTGTCACCGCGTCCGCGGTGGCGGCTCGCGCCGCCCCCCGCGCCGCGCGCGGCGTCGCCGCGCGCCGCGGTGCCGGTGCCGCGACTGGGTCAGGAAGGTGGAGCTCCGCGCGACAGGCGACCCTGCGCGTCTCCCGTGGATCCGCCGCGCGTCCGGTGCGTCCCCGCTCGCCTCCACGCCGCGACCCGGCCGCATTTCCACCGCGCTTCGAGCGCCACCTCGCGATCGCCGCGCGCGTCCCCGCGTCGCGCCGCGTCGTCGATCCGATCCTCGAAACCCCTTCCGCCCCGCCGCGCCGCGCGCCACTGACGCACTGTGTCGATTTTCCACTCCTCTGTCTCCGCGCGCTCCCCTCGCAGCTCCGCGCCGAGCAGAGCTCCGGGAAACAGGTCGGCTCCGAGGATGCCGTGCAGGAGGCTGCCTCGCCGAAGGGCGAGGGCGAGGTCCTGGACCTGCCCTCCGAGTCCGCCGGCGAGACCTCCGCGGAGCCGTCGCTGGGCGACCAGATCAAAGCGTTGAAGAGTAAGGGCGGGTCGGATCCCGACGCGAGCGAGAACATCTTCGTGGGCGCCTTCGAGGAGGTGGGGCAAGTGGAGTGGCCGACCGTCGGCGGCGCGTTGAGTACCACCGCGGTGGTCATCGGGATCGTCGTCGGGTCCACCTTCGTGCTCCTCTCCGTGAACTCCGTGCTCTCCGCGCTCTCGCAGAAGCTCTTCGGGTGATTTGGTGAAAACGTCGTCGGGCGCGACGCCCATCACCGCGCGACGCGGGTAAATCTACGAATGCCTCCTTCGTGGACGCGTGTGAATGAATACTCTGAAATGAATCAACTCGCGTTCGTGCACGCGCAAAAAGCTGCTTCGCTCTCACGCGCCCTCCACGAACTTGGCCGCGGCTTTGTAGATCTTCTCCATGAACAACGCGGCGTCCTCGGCGCCGCCCTGCCTGGCGGTGTTGATGTTGGTCTTGAGCAGCGCCATGAGGTTCAGGTCGAGCTCGTCTTTGTCCACCATCTCCAGGATCATCGCCCTCTTGTCCGGCGCGTTGAGCAGCTTCGTGAGGCGCTCCAGAGGGGAAAGCATCGCGCGCGTGGTCTGGTCCACGAACCCGACAAACTCCGACGTCACCTTATACAGCGCGTCGAGTTTCCCCTGCTCTTCCTCATCCGCCGACGCCGCGTTTCGCGCCTCGATGAGGTACGCGAAAAACTCGTCGGTGAGCTTCGGTCGCTGCTTGACAATCTCGTACTCCATCTCGTTGAACTCGGTGTCGAAAAAGTACGCCACGAGCTCGGCGTGCGTCGTGGGCTGCACGCGCGCCTCGCGCGCGGCTTCAAGCTCCTCGCGCGCCTTTTCGTATTCCTCCTTTTGCTCCTCTTCTTGCTTCTTTTCCAGCTCCAGCTCGCGCGCGCGAAGCTTCTTGTCGATGAGCATGCTCGCCGCCGTCTCGTCCACCTCGGGGAACAGACCCTCGGGGTCGTACGAGATCTCCAGAGCCGTTTGCCCAGCCTCATCCGCCTTGAGCACCTTCTTGCGCTCGTCCTTGTCGATGGCGCGCCCGTCCGCGCCCAGGAGCTTGCCGGCGGTCGAATTCAGCGACTCCGCGCCCACGCCCTCCACATTGATCCTCTGCCCGAGCTTCTGCTGAAGGATCGCGAGCGACTCGGGGTCGATGCCGCTGGCGCGAACCACGGAGGCACCGCGCCGCGCCGCGAGGGGGGGCGCACGCGCGGGCGCGAGCCCGCGGGCGGTGCCGCGGAACGCGGTCGCGCGGAGCGCGACCGACGACGTCGCGGAGGCGATCATCGCGTGCTTTTACTGCGAAACTTGCGAGCGCGAGCGCTGAGGATTGTGGATAACGTCGACGACGTACGCGCGAGCCTGCGGAGGTGGTCGACCGAGAGTGAGCCTGACGTCTCGTCCAAACGCTGGAATGCGTCCTCGGCAACACGAACGAGGTGTGCGCGTGGTCCTTTAGCGCTTGAAGCGCGAGGAGGGCGGACACGGAGCCGGCGGCGGCGCGAGACCCGAAGGCTGACGAACTGGTTTCGCTCGCCTCCAGCGGCGGTGGGCGCCGATCCCGCTGAGATCGATCTCCAAAAGCTTCGTGCGCTTCGGCACCAAAAAAAAAGCTGGCAGTAGTGCACGTGGCTGCTCTGCGTGGCATTACCGAGCGCGTCGGACGCGGCGTCGACCTGACGGGGAGGCGAGTACGCGCGGCGGTGTGGAGGCGCGGAGAGTTGAGGCGCGGTCGGTGAAAGCCGACTACGTCGGCGAAACGTGCCGCGAGCCTCCGTGGACAGCACCGCCCAAGAGTGACCGTGAGACCGCTTCGTCGCTTGGCGTTTCGTGGAGGCGGACGGTTATCGATCTCGCTGCGGGCACCGGGAGGTATGGCCGGCCAATGCTCGACTCGTCCGGCCGCGGTCGGCACGGGCGCGGCGCGCGGTCTCGGCGCTGTGTCTCGATCGTCGCGTGCGAGGTCCGTGGTGGCGTCCGCGGGCGGGTCGCGTCGCGCGCGCGCGCGCGACGCACGTGCGACGCCTCCCGTGAAACAGGTTATCGGCTCCCGGCTTTTCACGCGTTTTGAGATGCTCGACGTGTCGGAGGAGGAGACGACCGACGCGAGCGCGCGCGCGCGTGACCTGGCGCGCCGCGTCGTGCGCGACGCCGTAGGCGTGCTGGGGCGCAAAAAGGTCGCGCGGCGACACGCGCCCGAGAAGTCGGCACACGCAGACGCACCGGGAAACGTCCAACCCGTCGTCCGAGTCTCGGCACCGCGTGCGCAGTCGGCGTCGACGCGTCGGCACCGCGTGGCGTCTCTGGCGCGCGGCGAGTCGCGTTTTCCGTGTTCCGAGGCGGACTCGCGACGAGACGAAAACGAAAACGGTTTGGGTTTGGTTTCGCGCCGTTTCGCGGCGGCGGCGGCTTCGTCGGTGGTTTCCGTGGTGGCGCTCGGCGGCTTTGCCGACCCCGCGCTCGCGGGCTTCGGCGCGCCCACGGGCGTGGTGAGCTCACCCCCCCTGCCTGAGGAGCAGCTCGCGGAGATCATCTCCATGGACCGCCGCGCGGCGATTCGGAAAACCAGCTTGATCCGCACGAGCGATTTCGACATCCTGCTGCAGGAGCTCAACGCGCTGACGCAGCTGGACGAGAAGGCGCTCGAGGCTGCGGACGCGGAGATCGCGCTGAAGATCTCCGAGAACCTCGCGGAGAACATCAGGGACGCGACGGAGAGCCTGAGGACCGCGCCGGCGCCGGCGGCGGGCGCCAAGCTTGGCGAAGGCGAGTTGTCGTCGCAGCGCGTGCGGCTGCTCGAGCGCCGTCGACTCGAGGCTGAGTTCCAGAAGAAGCTCCTGCAGCGCAAGGTGGACGAGGCGCGGCTGGAGAATCAGTCGCAGCTCATCGTGTACGGCGCCGCGCTGGGCGCGTCCGTGCTGTCCACGGTGATGATGCACCCGGTGGACACGGTCAAGGTGCGCAAGCAGGCGCTCGGCGCCGAGAAGCTGGCGGCGACGACGGCGGCGGAGTTGGTGGGCGACGCCGCCGAGGAGACGGCGTTCGCCGTGGCCTCCGCGGCGACGGTCGCCGCGTCCGCGGCGGTAGACGCGCGCGTCGTCGAGGCCGCCGAAGGTGGCCCGGAGGCTTCCTTCGACGCCTTCGACGACGGACCGGTGACTCTGCGCGGGTCGGAGCCGGGACCTTTGTCCGGAGCGCGCGGAGACGAACTGGCGGCGTTTCCGTCTGCGAGCGCCGCCGTGGCCACGGTGACCGTCGCGCGCGCGCGAGAGGACGGGGAAGGCGCGAACCGCGGAGATCGCGGTGACTCCGCCTCGCCGTTCGGCTCCCTGGACCGGGCGTTCGAGGAGCTCGAGAGCGCATACGGCGTCGAGGCGTCGGCGTACGAAGAGGCGCAGATGCCGATGTCGAGCGCGCTCGCCGCGGCGGCGCTCTCCGCGCCGTCGGCGCCCATCTTCGAGCCGCTCGGCGTGCCGCTGACGCCCGCGGGGCTGGCGTCGCTGTACGACGGCCTGCTGCCCAACATCGTCAAGGAAGGCCCGCCGCTGGCGATGTACCTGGGCATCTACGAGTACCTGAAGGCGATTTTGCTCGCCACCGACCTGAGGGACTCGCCCGTGGCGTGCTACCTCATCGCGGGCGCTGTGGGCGAGCTCATCGGAAGCGTCCTGCGCGTCCCCGCGGAGGCGGTCAAGAGCACGCAGCAGAGCAAGGAAGACATCTCGCTCTCGGAGGCGATGTCTTTGAACTTTGGCACCGCGGAGGGACGCGCGAACTGCGTCGCGGCGTGGACCGTGGCGGTGACCCGCGACGTCCCGTTTGGCGCGATTCAAATCGCGCTCTTCGAGGCGCTCAAGATTTACCTCTCCGGCGTTGCTGACCCCCCGTTCGACGGGGACTCGTTCGTGGGCGAGGCCATCTTAGGGGCTTTCGGCGGAGGCGTCGGCGCGTTCATCAGCGCGCCCATGGACGTCGTCGTGGTGCGCCTGATCAAGCAGCAGGCGGCGGGCGAGGCGGAGAAGCTAGGCGCGGTCGGGATGGCAAAGCTGGTGTACGAGGAGGGCGGCGCGGCGGCGTTCTTCAGGGGGTCGGGGGAACGCGTCCTGTACTGGGCCCCCGCGATCGGCATATTCCTCACCGCGTATTGCCGAATCAGGCACGCGCTGTTGTAGGCCGGCCTATATGTCGTGAGGAGAGCTGTGCGTCGGACCCGACGCGCGCGAAACAAATAGTTCGCGCCGCGTTTTTTTTTCGCGAAACCCGAAAAAAAACGGAAGTCTTTTTGGTTCGTCTCTTCTCTTCTCTTTCAAGCCGCGCGCTCATCGTCGTTCGGACCTCCCCTCGCCCTTCTTCGCGGTCGCGTCGCGCGTTTCGCGCGCCACCGCGGGTGGTTTCGCGTCGTCTTTCTTGCCAGCAGCGGCGGACTTCGAAACAACCGCCGGCTCGACCGCCGGCTCTTTCGGCGCCGCCGACGTCTTCGAAGTCTTCGACTTTTCATCCGCGCTTCCGCTCGCCTTCGTTTGACCCGGACCCGAGTCTTGACCCGCCTCGTGCGACGCGGCCGTCTTTTTCGACGACGCAGATCGATCCAGCCTCTTTCCCTCGTCTCCTTCCGGCGTTTTCTTTCCGGCTTCGTTTTCAGAAACCTCGCGCTTCCTCGCCGAAGGGCGCTTCTTCTCCGGCGCGTCTAAAGACCACTCCGCGTCGTCGCAGCGTTTCTCGCACGACCCAAACACGAAGCTGGCGTGTCGCTCCGCCTCCTGCTCCTCCAGCCCCAGCGGCTTCTTCAGCCTGGGCGCGAGTCTGCGGACCACCTTGCCCAGCCTCTGCCTGAACGTGCGCGCGTCGGGGCAGGCTTTACCCCACATGGGCGCGTCCTCCCCGGAGCCAATCTCGTAGAAGGTCTCGCCGAAGGAGTTGCGCAGCGCGAAGCCCCAGTCGCCGTCGACTTCCGCGACAGCCACGAACCGGCCGGGCTCGCTGTGCGTGGTGGGACTCGGCGCGGGGCGCATCGTGACACCCTCCTCCAGCCCGAGACCCGGCCGATCGGGGTCGTGGCGCACGATGGAAGCGCCGGTCACGGTCGCGCCCGGACGGAAAAACGCAGGCATCGCGGCTCTCGTCTCCGCCGAGATGCAGCTCGTGTGTAGCGTGTACTCCACCGTCCGCCCCCGGCCCGCGCCCTGGCGGAAGCCCCGCGTGGGGTGCTCCACCGCGAACGCCCCGAACACGCTGGCGATCAGCAGCATGGGGATCACCACCGCGGTGGCGAGGTACCGCCCCGTGGTCCAGTAGTCGTCGTGCTTATCGCTCCCCACCCCCGCGCGCGCCCGAAGCATCGGGGTGCGCTCGTCCGCCGAAACGGCGGTCGCCATCGCGCCGGCCGCGCCGAATCGAGTCGCGCGCGCGAGATCGATCCGGGAGCCTCGAGATGGCCTCTGTTAGGCGTCCGACGCGAGACGCCCCGTGTGTGTACCCGCGCGCACCACGTGCCCCGCGCTCGTCGCTGTGTCGCCGCGGGTTCAACAACGCGATGCGACGTAGCTTCGCTTTTTTTGTAACAGCCAATCGGAGAAGACGAGGGTTTATTCTTGAGTCAAATCGCCGAGTTTTCGCCTTGACCCCTCTTTCTCAGTCCGAGAAAAACTTCGGACGTTTCGGCAGAGAGCGAAGCACTCGGCGTTGTGATTTCTCTTTCACGTGTAACAACGAAGTACGCTTCTGTCCCTCTCGAAGCGTATCATCATCCGGTCCACTTGACCGTCCTCTGCTTCAGCGCCGCCTCCAGCATGTGTTCGAGCCCCGCCTCGCGCAGGGCCTCGCCCATGATCCCGAGTCCGTTTTCGGGGAGCTCCTCGAACGCGGCGGGCAAGCGGCGCAAACCGCCGCGTTCACTTACCACGGCGTCATCCTCCTCGGCGACTCTAACGGACATGGCTTTCCAGGTGAGCCGTTTCAGGCGCGACACGTACGCCTCGCAGTCCTCGGCGCGGCCCTCGATGACGATGATCCCAGGGTACCCCGGTTTGGAGAACCCTCCGAGATCGAGCTCTTTGGCCCACGTTTGCGCCGCCTTGCGCTTCCCGGGAGCCTTGATGTGGTGGAACCAGATCAAGCGGCGCGCGACGCCGGAGCCTTGACGCGAACCCATCGCCGCGGTCGACGTCGCCGCCGCCGCCGCGGCGTCCGCCGCCGCCGCGCGCTCCGCCGCCGCCGACTCCGCCAGCTCCGCTACCGCCCGGCGCACCGCTTCCACGCCGGACAACGCGCTCTCCTCCCCCTCCCCCACCTCCGCCACCGCGGACTCGGCCGCGCGGCGGAGACGGTCCAGGTCGTCCAGAGTCGCGCGCGCGTTTCCCTCGGCGCGGATCTCCGCCGCGCGAAACGCCGGATAGCCCGGAGGCATGCGCACGACGACGTCGACGCCCCCTCCGCGGAGCCGGTCCCCGAGCAGTTTGATCGTCACCTCCAGCGCGGGCACGGCGTGTAACGCGTTTTCTCCAGGACTCGACCCCGCGCCGGCCTCCGCCGCGTCGAGAGCCGATTCCGCGAGCTCCAAAAGAGACTCGGGGTCACTCACGGCGGTGGGATCTTCAGCGGGAGACGCGCCATCGCCGAACATGCACGACAGCGCCCGCACCTCATCCACCGCGCGTCGTAAGCACTCGGGGGTCCACGTCGAGGCCGCCGGCATCGCAAAGGGCTTCGCGGTCGAGGCGTCGCCCGCCGTGGACCGCGCGCCCACGACTGACGCTTTTCGCGTCAGCACGTCATCATACGTCTCGGAAAACGCACCGCCATGACGATATCCAGTCAGCACGATAATCTGCGTGTCGTGCCAGGCTGTCTGTCCTCGCACACCTCACAGCGCGCCGGCACGATGTCCCTCGCGTCGTCCGTCTCCCTGACGCGCCCGTCCGCGCGGGTCGCGCTCCCCCGCAGGGTCCGCACGCCCGCCCGCCGCGGCGCTGTCGTGACCCGCGCTCTGGGCAAGGGAGGGAAATCCAAGCGGCCTCCGAAGGGACCGCCGAAGGGCCAGGGCGACCTCGAGAAGAAGCGATGCGACCTGTGCCTCGGGACGGGCGTCCGCAAGTGCTACGGTTGCCACGTCGCTGAGGGATGGCGCGCGGACAACTTCTCGACGTCCAAGTGCGAGCGCGCCGGCTACGTCCCCATCAAGGTCGGGGGCTTCCTCGGGATCGGAGGCAAAGACGACGAGGCGAAGTGCGGAGTGTGCTGGAGTGACCCCGCGAAGAAGCCGGGCACGGTGCAGTGCATCCGGTGCAAGGGCACGAAGTACATCTACTTCAGGAACGCGGATTGGCGATGATGATTCTCTTGTGATAAACACGATACTGTAGTAAAACGACGTGAGGCTCACGTCTTGTACCCTCCGCCCCCGCTCCTCCGCGATCGGTACGCGCCGCGACCGGCGGCGCGGTTCTCCTCGCCGAACCAGTCGCCGTAGAAACTCCCGCCGCCGCCGGACCCGTGCGCTCCGCCCGCGCGCCGGGACCCGCCTCGGCTCGCCGACCCGCCGCCGGCTGACCCTCCGCGACGGGAGGAGCCGTGCCTCGCGGCGTCGCGCGCGAACGTCGAAAAGCCGAAATCGGAAGGAGCCGACGCGCCGAAGCTCGACGCGTACTCATTCGCGAACCGGGCTTTGCGGTCGGCGGCGTCGAACTCGCGCCGCTTCTCGGCGCTCGCCAGCGCGGCGTGCGCCTCTCCCACCAGCTTGAACACGGCGTCCGCGTCTCGGCGAAGCGCCTCGGCGTCCGCCCAGCCGGGCAAACCGACGCACGACTTGTCCGGGTGGTGCTTGAGCGCCAGGCGGCGGTACGCCTTCTTCACGTCCGAATCGGAAAGCGCGAGCGCAACGGACGAGACTCCGCGCGCTTGAACCAAACCGAGGCCGAGCACGGCGACGTGGTCGGGCGTGGTCTTCGCGCGAGCCGCCGCGCGCGCCTCGCGCAGACGCGCCGTGACCCCGTCTCTGAACTCCGCGAAGGCGCGGGACGACGGGTCCTCTGCGCCCGCCGCGGCGTCCGCGAGGCGCGCCGCGGCGGATAACGATCCGCCGCGTTCCGCGTCTCTTTTTGTCTCCGTTCCCAGAGCGAGCGTCGCCAGAAGCCGTTGCAAGTCGTCCGCCGCGGCGTCGTGCATCCTGGTTTCCGCGTAGAGCTGCGCGCGCCGGGACAGCGACTTGATTCGCGCGGGGTTGAGCGCGAGCGCGCGCCCGCAGTCGGCGAGCGCGTCCGCCACGCGCCCCAAAGCGTGCGCGGCGGCGGCGCGGTTGCACAGGCACACAGAGCAAAACGCCGCGCTCAGCGCTCCGCCGGGCGCCGTGGACAAAGCTTCCAGCGCGGCGGTGTACGTCTCCGCGGCGCGCTCGTACTTTTTCGCTTTGAACGAGGCGTTCCCCTGGACGCGAAGCGCGTGCGCTTCGGTCGCCGCACGAAGCAGAGAGACGAAAATAGACTTCTCCGCCGACTCGATCTCATCGGCGACGCGCGACGCGACCAGCGACGCGTCGTCGTTCATCACCGACGCTTCGGTGTTTTTCTTTTTCGCGTCGGTTTCGTCGTTTTCTTCGGCGCCGCCGCGTCCGGCTTTTCGGTCGCGCGCCGGAATATCGCCGTCGTCTCCGAATCCGTCTCCGGACGACTCTACGCCGCTCGCCTCCACCGCGCCGGCGAGGTCGCCGGTCGCGAACCGCGCCAAAAAACGCACGCGCGCGCGCCAAGCCTCCCCTCCGGTTTCGAAACAAAAAGCGCGCGGCGACGCGTCGGCGAGGGACGCGTCGCCGCTTTTCGCGCCTCCGCTTTTTTTAATCCGGTGCGCGGCGCCGCCAAGGCCCTCGGCGTCCGCCGCGGTGGCGGCGTCCGCGAACCGCCCTTCCCAGAGCAGCGCGCGCGCCTTCGCCTCCGCCACGGCGGCGCAGTGTGGCGCCACGGCGGATATGTCCCGGACCGAACGCAACACGCCCCGAGCCGTCGCCGCGACGCTGCGCGAAGACGAAGATGCGTCTTTGTCGTCGGCGTCGTCGCTGTTCGTCCCGCCGTTTCCCTCCGCGGCGAGAAACGCGTTGGTCTTGACGCGGCGCGCGCCGACGGAGGCGCCGTCGACGCTGTGGCGCCGCAGCGTCGCCAGCGCGCCGCCGTCCACGCGCGTCAGGTCGTCCACCAGCGCGGCGGCGCGCGCGGCGTCCCCGGCGAGCCGCCGAGCCTCGGCGGCGGTGCCTCCGGCGTCGAGCGATCCCGATCCCGAGTCTGCGGCGAGCAGGAACTCGGCGCGCGCGGCTTCAAACGCGCCGAGGCGCATCAGGCACGTGCCCGCGCGCAGGCGCGCGCGCCGAAATGAGGGATCCGCCGCGAGCGCGGCTCGGCAGTCGCGGAGCGCCGCGCGCACGTCCGACGCGGCGGCGACAGCGCGACGCGAGCCGTTCGAGACGCGAGCATCGTCGCCGGCGACGATCTTCTCAAACGCGCCTCCGCGCGCGGCGTCGTTGACGTTCATCAGACGCGCGGCGGCGCGGTTGGCGTAGCACACCGCCGCGTCCCTGCCGCCGGCGACGAAGGAGTGTTCCTTTCCTTTTTTCGCCAGACTCGCGTCCGCTTCGTGTGCGACGCAATCGTCTCGCAACGCCTCGGGAACGCGCAGAGTGGGAAACTCGCGGGCCATGCGTTCGAGCGCCTCGTCGTAATTCGCCGTCGCCACCTGGTACCGGCCGGCTTTGAACGCCGCGTTCCCAGCCTCCTTAAGCTTTGTCGCCTCGCTCGCGAAGGGCGACGCGCCAGCCTCCGAGGCGCTCGAGAACGTGAACGAGACGTTCGCGGCGCCCGCCGCCGCCGCGCGGTGCGCGGCGGCGGCCGAGTCCGGCGCGTCGCCGCGGCCCAGGTTCACGCTAGCCACGCGTTCGCGCAGGATGTCCATGGGCGACGACGGCGGGGACGGCGTCGGCGACGCCGACTTCTGCGGTCTGCTCGCTCGGCGCAGGGGGCTCCGCCGACCGCCGCTCGCCGGAGACGCGGGGTCCGACGAGCGGACTTCCGCCGCCGCGAAGATGGACGGCGGAATGCGGTCCTTCGCCACCTCCGTCGGCGACCGAGGCGGCGTCGTCGCGGACGACGCGAACGTCGCGCCGGGCGCCGACGCGCTCGGCTTCTTCTTGGGCGTCTTCTTCCCGGAGACGGTCTTCTTCCCGCCCGCGGGCTTGGGGTTGCCCGAGCCGGGCGCAAACAAAGAAGCGCCGAACGGGGCGGCCGGCGCGAACGGCGCGCCGCGCAGCCCGGCGTCGCTGAACGTCGGGAACGTCGGGAACGTCGGGTGGCTCGCCGCGGGGGGAGGCGGCGTGAACTGAAACGGCGCGGCGTTCGTCGTCTCGGCGGCGTCCGTCTCGGACGAAAACGAAGACGTTCCGTTTTTCGCGAACGCGCTCGTTTCGACCCGCGAAGAAAAAGCCTCCCGGGTTTGACTCGCCTTCCTCGGGGACACCCCTTTGCGACGCGCGGAAGCGCTTTTTTCGCTCTTATTCGCTCGACTTTGATTTTTTTCGCCGCCCGACCCGAGGTTGAACGACAGATCGGCGAACGCGTCCACCGGGGGTGCCGCTTCTTCTCTCTTCGCCGCCGCGAAGGGCGAAAAGGGACCCGCGTCGCGCGCTCCGAACCCCCGGAAATGCAAGTCGGGGGAAAATTCGCCGTGAACGGCGGTGTGCTCGCCGAGCGGCGTCGCCGCGCCGAACGACTTGGACGCCGGAAAGGATTCCGGTGTCGCGCCGCTTTTGTCGACATATGTCGCGAACTCGGGCGCGGTCGCGCTACGTCGTGCTCCGCCCTCCGAACCTCCGTCGCGGGCGCGGGACCCCGAACGCGGGGGCCACTGTTTTGGGTTGAAAAAGTCTGCGACGGATGGCGACTCGGGCGACTCCGAACCCGCCGCCGCCGGCGGCGTCGTCGGCATCGGCGAAGCCGCGCGTCGCGACCCTCTGGCGTGTCCCGAGCGCGCGCTCGAACGCGATCGGCGCGAGCTCTTCGGCGTGAAAGATCCCGCGCCGAGGTTGAACTCGACGGTCGTCGGGTCAGCCTCCATCGGCGAGCCGGGAGGAGACGGAAAAGACATGTCGAAACCCTCGGGGCCGGACGGGACCGAGGTTTGGTCGCCGCGGTCCCCGTCGCCCTCGTCGGCGGAGGGGTACAAGTCTTCAAGATCAGCCAAGGGATTACTGGCGCTCGTGGCCTCGGCTCCAGCCACGCGCGTGCTCGAGCGGCGCGACACCACCATGGCCGCGCGTCAGGGATCTCGCGAACGGAAAAGCCGAGATCTTCCGCGCCCGGCCGTCCCCCCGCGTATCGCCGCGCCCTCTCGGAACAGCGAGACCGGCGGGACTACCTGCCGGTGGAGGCCATCGTCCACCCCTCAGTTCTGCTATCACCCTCCTCGGCGCGCCTCGTCCCTCGTGAGGGTGTGCGCTCGACACTGAGACGAAAAGCGCCACGAGGACGTTAACGGTCGAGGCGCACTTTTTCCGAGACAGTGTCTGAGTGGCGAACTGGTGACGCTAAAAACGACGAAACGTTCACAAACGGTACGACGCGCGCTACGCGTCGGCGCGCGCGTGGACGTCCTTCTCCCTCTACGCGTCACCCGAAACATCCTCCGCGTCGCCCCACTTGGAGCGGTACACGCGCACTTCTCCCCGGTCCGCCATCGCGAGGGTCCACCCGCCCGCCCCGACGCCGCCGCCGTCGCGCGCCGCGAGCACGCTCGTCGCCGTCGCGTCAAACCCGACGTCGCCGCGGCTGAACGGCGACTTTCGCGACGTCACACCGTTCGGTTGACCCTCGTTTCTTTTTCCTTCCTTCCACGCATCGACCGCGAACGACGCTCCACGAGGTAGGTTCAGATGGTACAGCGACGCCGCGTTCGAGCGCTCGCCCGTGGTGACCACCGCGACGCCCGCCGCGCCGCCCGCGAAAAACGCCGGCCGGTACAGCGCTTTCGGTTTTGTGACGCTCCGCGGGATGTGGCCCGCTAGCGACGCTAACGGGACGCGCGCAGTTAAGAACCGCAGGTCCCACACTAAAACGCGGTGGTCGTTACTCGCGGACGTGCAAAACACGTTCTCCGCCACGCACGAACCGACACCCGGGCCGCTCGCGGCGGCTGCCCACTCCAGGAAATTCACCGCGACGCCGCCGTGCGCGTCGTCGAGAGTCGCGACGGTCGCGCGTTTGGCGCGTTTGTCGAGCACGCACACGCGCCCGTCGTTGCCGCAGGTGGCGAACAGCGCGTCGTCCCCCCCGTCGCCGCAGGAGGACAGGGTCGGGCACATGCGCCACCGCGCGCACTTCACCACGCCGACGTGCGCGTCGTCGATCCGGCGCTCGACGACGAAAACGCCATTCGACTTTTTGTCATTCAACGAAACCGTTCCCAAGTCGTCCGCCAAGCGCGAGACGCACGTCGCGCCGTCCTTGGAGGAGGTCAAGATCCCCCCCCCGCGCGACCAGTGCATGGAGAAGATCCCTCCGTCATGTGCGGAAAAGTCGCGGAAAAGCTCGAGCGGACGACCGCTCTCGCGCCCGACGCGACTCGTGTCCCACAGCGCGACGGCGCCGTCCATCCCGCCCGCGCTCAACACTCGGAACGGTCGTTCGCCGACGGCGCCGGAAGACGTCGGCGCAAACTGAACCTGCCCGCACCACCCGCGGTGCGCGACCCAGGACTGCAGGGGTAAACGGACGCGACGGAGCTCTTTTTCACGTTCGAGTCCATCGAATGCTGACGCTTCGTCGAACGCTTCGTCGAACGCTTCGTCTTCGCTCGCGTCGTCCAGCGCGAAAACCGCGACGCGGCCTCCGTCCCCGCCCGCGGCGAGCGCCGACCTCGCCCCTCTTGACCCGGACCCGGCGGCGCGCGTCGACGCCGCCGCGTGGAGGCTGTAGAAGCCCTTCTTCATCGCCGGGTCCAGGAACACAACCGTTGGGTCCTCCTCGAACCCAAAAAGAGCCTCGCGGGGGTTCGGAACGCGTCCGATTTTATTTTTAGGGACTATCGATACACGCGCGGATGCTTCCGCGTCGGAGCGCTCGCGACACGCGTACGAATACACGCGACTGTCCTCGAAGGTTTCCTCCGGCGAAGGCGATTTCGGCCCGACGCTCGCGAGCCTCGGCGACTCTCGCGACTCTCGCGAGTCTCGCGTCTCGAGCGCCAGGCGCACGCGTCGCGCCGCCGCGGTTTCGCCCAGCGCGCGTAGAGCTTCCTCGGAGACGTCGTCCACCACGGGGCCGCGGCCCACGCGGCCGGAGGTGGCACGAGTGGACCTTCGAGTCGGCGCCGTCTCGACTCGCGCGCGTTTCGCTCTGCTTTGTTTTTTGGAGGTTGGTTTTTTCCCATCGCCGTCAGCACCCACGCGGACGCTCAGGGTGTCGATGCCGAGGTGACGCATGCGCTCGCGGTTACGCGCGATGCGCGCTTCGCGTTCGCGCTCGTATTCCGCGCCGGCGTCCGCGTCGGAAGACTCAGACGCGTGCGAGCCCTCGGGGTCGACGTTCTCGGCGCCGACCGCGGGGGACTCGCCGTGAGGCGGTAGGCACGCCTCCGACGCCGGTTCGGGTTTCGCGTCCGCGACTGGCGCCTCGACGACGCCCGCCTTGGCCCACATCCGCCGAAGCGGGCCGTCCGGGAGGTTAGACATGCCGACGCGCGGCGCGGGACGCGCGTGCGCGTCCGCGAGTGTGACGGCGAGCGTCTCGGCTCTCGGCAATTCAAAAAGGTGCCCACGAAAGTTTCCTCGGCAGTGGAGTTATACAACCTTCGAGTTCCGTTGGTGACTCCGCTGGTGTCCGGTCTCCGTCGCGTCGCACTCCCGCGCTCGCCTCGCTGCGATGGCGTCGCGCGTGGACCCGGCTCCCGCCGTGGCGACTGCGGCGTCCCCGGGTCAGACCCGGGGTGGCCACACCATGGTGAAGCGGTGGCAAAGCTCGCGGGGCCCGCCTCTCGGCATCTTGGCGATCGTCTGGGTGGCGTTCCTCGTGCAGTGGCTGGTGGTGGTGGACGGCATGGTGTACGAGCCCGCCTCCTCCAAGCTCGCCTGGCGCGCCGCCGTCATCGCGCTTCCCTGCGTGGTCACGCTGGCGCTGTGGTGCGTGCACTTCCTGGACCCGGGCGTCATACCCCCCAAGCAGGAGACGGACCCGGAGGTGGCGTGGTACCTCGGGCAGGGTCGCCCGGTGGTGCTCGGCGAACGTTTCACCGACGCCGACGGCGTGCGCCGCGCGGTGCGCTTCTCGAAGGACTTTCGCGGCCAGACCGTGAAGACCATCCTGCCCGAGACGCTGCTGCATCCCGAGGATCCGGAGGGCCCGCTTCTGGCGGACGGCAGCGCGCCCGAGTTCAGCCGAGAGTGCTGGACCGTGCGCCACTGCAAGACGTGCCGCGTGTGGCGCCCGCCCAAGGCGAGCCACTGCGCGGTGTGCGGGCACTGCATGGCGCGCTTCGACCACCACTGCCCCGTCGTCGGCGCGTGCATCGCGCAGAGGAACATGCGCTGGTTCATCGCGCTCCTCATCACCGGGGGACTGGCGTGCGGCGCGTACTTTGGCGGCGCCGTCGTGAGAGCGATGCAGGTTTGCGATTCCGAAAAGGGCGTCGGCCGCGAGAAGTGCCACGGCACGTGGGAGGTTATCGTGCTCGGGATTTACGCCGCGATTCTGTTATACGGCGCGCTCGCGCTGCTGGGCGCGGGCTTGTCGTACGCGAGCTCCGTGCTGGCGGATGTCACCACCAAGGAGCGGCTGGGCAAGAAGCCGCCGGGCTTCGAAAAGGGGCTGGGCGCCGAGGCGAAGCACTGGAGCGCGAAAACCGCGTTTGCGCGTGGCGGCGGCGCCGGGAACGGCGGGGAAAAAAAAATAGGGTGGGCCGCCGCGGGCATGGGCGCGTGCGGCGAGACGTGCTTCGCGCCGGTGCGTATGCGCCCTAACCACCCGCCCACGTGGCTTGAGCCCGAGCAGGTCGAGATGTGAGCGTGTGAGTCAGGCAGAGGAGCGCGTGGTATAGGTATAGTCTGCTACGCGACGCGGGATGTAATACTCCCCGAAGCTATTCCTCAATCTGCCAGAGCTCGTCTGGTAGCCACGATACGACGAAAACGCGACACCGTCCTCTCGTCACCTTCGCCTCGCGGCGGCGGCGGCGACGGCGGCGGCGGCGGTTTCGTCGTCGAAGCCGCGCGGCCCGACCGTCTTCGTCCTCGGGACGCCCCGCTTCGAAGCGCTCAGTCGCTCATCCTCGAGGAGAAGCTCGCGCAGGAACCCGTCCAGCGCGAGCGGCGAAACGTCCGGGTCGAGCCCGACGGCGCGCGAGGCGAGTTCCAGCCGTTCCGTCGCCGCGTCGAAGACGAGCGTCTGCGTCGTCCGCGTCGCGACGGCGGCCCAGGGAACCGGCACGTCGGGGGACTCGCCGTGTCCGTCGTCCGGAGGACGCGTCACGCGGGACACCACGAACACGTCCCTGGCGGTGACCACGACCCGGGCGCGACTCACGCGCGCCGACGCCGACGGCCCCGCGGGTCGCAAGACGCGATCGGAGACGGCGGGGTCGACGGATCGCGCCGTCCACTCGGCCGCGCGCGCGCGTTCCTTCTCGTCGTCTCCCGCGAAGACACGCATAACGAACTCCAGAGCGTCGCCGCCGCGCACGGTGCGCGACCCGGCGAGCATCACGCGCGCCGCCGCAGCCGCGCACGCGGCGCGTTCCTTTTTGTCATCCTCGAGACGGTTTTCCTCCTCCTCCTCGTCGTCGCCGCCGCGCCGCGCCGGCGGAGGCTCGAGCCACCTCTGCTTCGCCGCCTCCCGCGCGGTGGCGGCTCGCACCTCGCGGGGGACGCGCGTCTTCCTCTTCCCGCGGACGCCGCGGCACGTCCCGGCGGCGAGCAAAGCGTCCGCCAGGGCGCCGCACGCCGACACGAAGTGCGCCTGGAACGGACCGGTCGCCAGCTTCGTGTCGGAGGTTCGCGGAGGTTCGCCGTCGACGCCGACTTCGTCGTCGTCCAACCCCGCGAAGCCCGGGCCGAGCTCGGAGACGCTCGCGCTCGCGTGGAAGACGCGCGGCGGTTCGGAACCGGTTGAGGAACGGTTCGGCGCTCTCGACGCGCTCGACGCAAAAACGCGCTCGTCCACAACTCGTCCGGCGTCGACGAAAACGGTCAGACCGTCCCCTTCGCGAAGCCAATCCTTCACCACCTGCTCGCCGCTCACGGTGTTGCCCGCCGCCGGCGCCGGCGCGCGCGAAGACTTGGCGCGCGCGAGCGACTCCGCGACCGGCGCGAGCGCGGCCCGCACGGGCTGCTCCGCGAGCGTCGCGCGGCACTCCTCGGGAGTGCCGCACGCGCGCACCGCGAAACACGCCTCGGCGCGCGTGATGGCGAAGACGTCTCGTGACCGAGCGGGCGGATCCAAACGTCGCGCGTCCGCGTCGGGGGAAAAAAACGTCTCGGTCTCCGCCGGGGCGTTCCGCTCCGCGCTCGCGACGGATCGCTCGTGGACGGACGAACGGACGGAATCGGACGCATCGTCGCGGACGTCATCGGACTCGTGGTCGAAAGGTCGATCCCGCCGGATCGCCTCCGCCGCCGCGCGGCGGCGCTCGGCGCGTTCCGCCGCCTCCGCCGCCGCCGCGCGGACGCGCGGCGCGGCGCGCCGCAGCGCGCCGGGGAGGCGCTCGGAAATCGCGCGCCGCAGTCGCGCCACGGCTCGGCGGTTCCGCGCGTCCGCCTCTTCGGCGGCGGTCGGCGACGTCCCCCTGGAAGAGCCGAGGCGCGCCAACGCGGTGAGCGCGGCGATCCCGAAGGGGAACGCGCCGAGGCCGGACAGGGACCCCGCGGACGCCGACGCTTCGTCGTCGTCGTCGCGCTCGAGGCGCTCGGCGTCGACGGCGAGCGCCTCGCACACCTCCACGGCGATCTGCACCACCTCCCCGGGGACATCCCCGGAAACGATCTCCATCCCCGAGTTTCTCGAACCTTTTTCTCCCCCTCCCCGGGACATCTCCGAGGCGTACGCCACGCGCTGCGCGAACCCCAGGACGCGCGGGGTCACGAGGTTGTCGACGTTTTCGCGCGGGCGCAGCGCGTCGGAGAGCGCCGACGCGCACTCCTCCGCCGCCGCCGCGCACGCGTCGTCGTCGTCGGGCGCGTCCGCTTCGCACGCCGCGACGCCGCACCTTCCCGCGAAGACGTCCTCGGCGATACGCTCGAGGCGACGCTCGATGGCCGCCATGAGCTCGAGCTCGCCGTCGCGCCCGGGCGCGCGCTCGAGCTCGAGCGCGACGCCGCGCGCGGCGCGCGCCGCATCGGCGTCCACGCCTCGGTCGGCGACGCGCCCGAGACGCGCCAGGAGCCGAGCGCAGAATGTGCGCAGCACCGGGCGGAGCACGAGCTCGAGGTTCTCCTCGCGGGAGAGCTTGGGGGACGCGCACATCTGGTACGTGCGGAGCGCCTCGGACGCCGCGTCCGCCGCCTCGCGCCGCGCGCGCCGGTCGCGCTCGCGCGCATCGACGAACGCCCCGGTCTCGAACTGCAGGGCCAGCCCGCGAAGGGCGTCGCGCGTCTCGACGCCGACCTCGCCGCCGGCGCGCGGGCGACGGGACGACGATGCCATCGATGCGACCGCGCTCGAGCCGCGCGGGACCGGGCGGCCCGCGCGTCGCGCGCGCCGCGTTGTGTCTCGTCCCTCGGCGGTCCGCCGAGTCGATAATCTAGCCACGCGCTTCAAAAAGAGCATTGGAAAAAGCGACTCGGAGGTCGGAGCTGTCCCTCGGAGCTTTCGAAGGCGTTCGTATGGACTCGGTCTCGCCAAAAAAAAAAAAAGTCGAATCGCGAAAAAAAAAAAAATCTTTGTCGAACGAGGCAGTTTCCAGTCTGTCAAATCGTCAAAAAAGGGAGTATCTGCCCTGGTTTCCAGTCTGGCAAAAAAGTCCCACCAAATGGCGTGTCGCCGCGAGGACAAATCAGCTTCGCGCTTTTGATATTTTCCAAACCATCGAGTGAACCAGACGCTTTGGCGCCAAAAGCGATCACTCCGCCTCGCGCTTTACCCCAACCGAAGGTGCGCGCCCACGCCCCGACCCGAGACCGCCGCGACGCGTCGTTCGCTGGTTCCCGACGCGCGCGTCGCGGAGACGACCTCAGCCCGACGCGCGTACCGGCGGCTGTTTTCGGTGTCGCGCGCGAAAAAGTTCTTCCGTCTCGATCCTTGAACCGTCGCGACGCGCGGGATCGACGCCGACGCGGCCGCGCGCGGCGCGTTCGCCGGAACCGCGACCGCGGAAGCGCGCGATCGCGCGCGTTCCAACGCGCGAGCCCCTTCCCCCCGTCCCGAACCCCGCGCGACTCGCCGTTCCGCCCGAGCGCTCCGGCTGACCGCGACGCGTCTCGAATCTTGTTCCCCTCTGCGCAGCTCGACACTCTCACCATGGCCGCCATCTGCAACGTCGCCGCCCGCGTCACCGCCGCCCCCAAGGCTTCGGTCCGCTCCACCAAGGCCCAGTCCCGCGCCTTCCTCGGCCGCACCGCGCCCCTGCAGGCGCGCGTCGCCGCCCCCCGCGCCGCCGCGCGCGGCGTGTCCGTGCGCGCCGACGCCGCGACGGAGGACCTGAACAAGAAGCTCAAGGAGGTCACCTCGACCGTGTCCGAGAAGTGGGAGGAGACCGACGACAAGCCCGCGGTGATCACGCTCGGCATCTACGGCCTCGTCGGCCTCGTCGCCGCGAACGGCGTGCTCAAGTCCATCGACGGCCTGCCCCTGATCCCCGACCTGCTCGAGCTCGTCGGCATCGGCTTCTCCGGGTTCTACGTCTACCAGAACCTCCTCTTCAAGCCCGACCGCGCCGCGCTCAAGGAGTCCATCTCCAAGTCCATCGACAAGATCCTCTGAGACGCACCGCAGGATCTGCCGGGCGCTCCCATCGCGAACGCGCCGGACGGCGAGGATGAAACCTCGCTCTGTACGAACACTGGAATGACGGGGCGAGTGTCTTGAAATAAAAAAAAGAAAGTCTATATCCCGGGAACGAACGACGCCGGTTACGCGCCTTCCGGAAACGCGCGCGCGTCTGTTGACCGATCGACCGAAGGACGAACCGCCTCCAGAAGCGACAAAAAGCGGGCGATGGCGTGTCGTGCGGTTCGTGCGTCGACATATATGTGTGGTAAAGGTAAAGTAGGCGGCGTCTTCGTCTTTCATCACAAAAACACCAAAAGTCGCGAAAAGCTCTCGCGTCGGCGCGAACCCAAACGCTTTTTACGCCTTGACGCGGCCAAACGTCTTCGCCTTCTCCTCCGCCGTCTGGAAACGGCCGTGCCCAAACTTGGACGAGGTGTCGATGAACTTGAGCTTGATCTCCTCGACGGCGACGCGCTTGGTCTGGGGGAACAGCGAGCGGCGGAGCGTGATCAGCCTCTTGCGGGGACCCGCGATGCCACCCTTGATCATCAGGTAGTCGTTTTTCACGATGCCGTAGTGCCCGAAACCGCCCATCGGGGTGATGTCCTTCTCCGTCGCGTCGTGCTCCGTCGTGGCTTTGTGCGTCGCGTCGCCAACCTTGCCCACGCGGTAAATCTTCTTGTTGATCTCCGTGCGGTGGTGGTAGCCGTGCTGGCCGGGGCGCGCGACGGTGTAGCCGACGCGCGCGGGGTGCCACGCGCCGATGCAGCCAACCTTCCGGAGGCCTCTGTGCGTCTTGCGGGGGAGGCGGGTGACGCCCCAGCGGGTGACGACGCCCTCGAAACCGCGACCGCGCGAGACGGAGATGCAGTCGATCATCTCATCCTTGGTGAAGACGGCGTCGACGGGGACAGCCTTCTCGAAGAACTTGTACCCGAAGTCCACCTTGTCCGCGATGGAGCCGCCGTTGACCTGGATCTCCATCATGTGCGCCTTCTTCTGCTTGAGGTTCTTCACCTTGCGCACCTGCGTGTGCGCGATGACGCGCACGACATCCGCGTTTTTGCGCAGCTCATCCAGATCCTTCTCGATGGAGCCGTTGGCGTACTTCTTGGAGTACTTGGTGAAAGCCTTCTTCTTGGACTTGTACCAGTTCTTGTAGAAGCGACGCTTGATCTCGTCGTTCAGGTGCTCGGCCCACACGGTGTTGAGCGCGCGGAGACCCTGGGGGGTCTTCACGTAGCCCACCACGCCGACAACCACCATCTCGGGGGTCTCGACGATGGTCACCGCCTCGAGCGTCTCCTTCTTGTGCAGCTTGGAGCCGGGCTTCTCGACGTCACGCACGATGTGCGTCATGCCAGCCTTGAAGCCGAGGAACGCGGTGAGGTGGGGCTCAGCCTTGGGGTCGCGGTCCTTGGGGAACTTCTTGCACTTGCCGCGCGCGCGCTGCGAGCGCTTCTTGGGCAAAAACCCAAGGTGACCCAGGCGGGGGTGCTCGAACTTGCGGTGAGACATCTGGGAAGAGGCGAGGCAGGGAGGATGGAGGGTCAGCGCTCGGTTCGCGGGGGGAGGTGCCGGGATCGACGCGCAGGCGCCGGGAAACGCCGAGACGTCGAGATCCCCGAACGGGAGAGCCTCGATCGCGAACGCGGCCCGAGCCCTCGCGGAGGGTTTTCTCCCATCTTTCCCGAAGTCTCGGGACGCCGGCGGCCGACGCGCCGCGCGCCACGCGCGGTGCGAACGCCGCGCAACACGTCGGAACCCGCGCCGGATGCATCGCGCGCGTGTGAATCGACGCCGTACGGGGCGTCGACGCTCGACGTGACGCCGCATCGCCCGCGGTCGTCCCGGCATCGCGGCGTGAGAGGAAAACCCTAAAATCCCGCGTAAGCGGTGGACGGGCCGGAGGACGACGCGCCGGATGCGACGCGCGCCTCGCGCGCGCGCGCGATCGGCGCGAGATGGAGACGAGGAAGACGAGGCTCACCTTTGGTGTCTTCTTCGACGATCAACGAGTGATGCGTCCTGCCGCGCTCGGAAAAGGGATCGCCGCACCGCCGCTCGCTCGTGAAAAGAGCAACTTTCTTTCACTCCAGCGACGCCGGAGCCCGGTCGAGAAAATGGCGAAACTCTCCGCAGAGAAGCGATGTTGGTTCGAAACCCATCACGTTATGGGAATATTCGCGATGCGACACTTCGTTGATCGGAAAATCACACCCCGCGCGCGGACTTCACCGGCGTTCGAGACAGTTCGAAGGCGAAATTTCATTTTTGAAACCGTGATATAAACTAAAAAACGCGCCCCCTAACGACCCCCCTCCGC
>ENA-OUOG01000749-OUOG01000749.1-marine-metagenome-genome-assembly--contig:-NODE-749-length-41088-cov-4.565751_pt1 | contig 41088 bp, 36 predicted proteins | sample MGYA00248635_ERZ508505 | MGnify/ENA primary metagenome ERZ508505 (study PRJEB26176, sample SAMN06267871) | marine metagenome | isolation source: Saanich Inlet, British Columbia, Canada | place: Pacific... | reverse complement strand
AACCGTTGCTCTAGTTGCAGGAGGTCATACATTTGGTAAAGCGCATGGTGCTGCAAATCCAGAGAAATATGTTGGTACAGAACCTCATGGTGCCAGAATTGAAGAAATGAGTACAGGTTGGAAAAATTCTTTCAAAACAGGTGTTTTGGACGATACTATTACAAGTGGATTAGAAGGTGCATGGACACCAAATCCAACACGTTGGGATAACGAGTATTTTGATGTGCTTTTAAACTACGATTGGGAATTAACAAAAAGTCCAGCAGGTGCTTACCAATGGACACCAACCGCAGCTTCTAACGCAAAAAGAGCGCCAAAAGCTGGAGATGCTAATAAAACACAAGCCCTAATGATGTCTACAGCAGATATGGCTTTAAAAATGGATCCTACGTATTTAGAAATCTCTAAGCGTTTTCATAAAGACCACAAGGCTTTTGAAGATGCTTTTGCACGTGCATGGTATAAATTAACGCATAGAGATATGGGACCAGTATCTCGTTATTTAGGTCCAGAAGTACCACAAGAAGAATTAATTTGGCAAGATCCAATACCAACAGTAGATTATAAATTAACTGAAGATGATATTGATACACTTAAAAATAAGATTTTAGATTCTGGATTATCTATTTCACAAATGGTATCAACAGCTTGGGCTGCTGCTTCAACTTACAGAGATTCAGATAAAAGAGGAGGAGTTAATGGAGGTCGTTTACGACTTGAGCCTCAACGCAGTTGGGAAGTTAATAATCCAGAAGCATTAAATAAAGTACTTGAGGTATACGAAGGTATTCAACAAAGCTTTTCTAAGGTATCAATGGCAGATTTAATAGTGCTTGCTGGAAATGTAGGTGTAGAACAAGCAGCAAAAAAAGCTGGACATTCTATTACTGTTCCTTTTTCTCAAGGTAGAGGTGATGCTTCTCAAGAACAAACAGATTTAGAGTCTTTTGGTTATTTAAGACCATTAGCTGATGGATTTAGAAATTATATGAGTAAAGAAGTAGATCATGTTGCTGCTGAAGATTTACTAGTGGATCGTGCAAATTTATTAACACTTTCTATTCCAGAAATGACTGTTTTAGTTGGTGGTTTAAGAGTTTTAGGTGCTAATTATGATGGTTCAAAAAATGGTGTATTTACAGATAATGTTGGTAGTTTAACTAATGATTTCTTTACTAATGTTCTTGATTTTTCATTAACATGGAAAGCAGCTACAGCTGAAGATAAAGAGTTTATTGGACGTGATAGAAAAACAAATGCTATGAAATTTTCTGGAACACGTGCAGATTTAATATTTGGTTCAAATACAGAGTTAAGAGCAGTTTGCGAAGTATATGGAGCAAATGGTGGACAAGAACGTTTTGTAAATGATTTTGTAGCAGCTTGGGCAAAAGTGATGAATCTAGATCGTTTTGATTTAAAGTAAATAATGTACAGGATACATTATATTGATTAATAGCAAAAAAAGCCAACACAATTGTGTTGGCTTTTTTATATAATACTATTTTTTATTTTTTTGCTATTTGTCTTATTTTAAGATTAAGAGCTGCAAAGAATAAAGTTGTAAATGGACTTAACCAATTAAAAATGGCATACACAAAATACTCACCTACACCTACACCTAATACTCCAGATTGGTATGCTCCACAAGTATTCCAAGGAATAAGTACAGAAGTTACAGTACCTGAATCTTCTAAAGTTCTACTTAAGTTTTCTGGCGCTAATCCTTTATCTTCATAAGCTTTTTTAAACATCTTTCCAGGTATTACTAATGCTAAATATTGATCACTAGCAATTGCGTTTAAACCTAAACAACTAATTACTGTACTTGCAAATAAACCAAATACTGTAGTTGCGACAGATAGTAATGCTTTTGTTATTCTTGCTAAAGCACCTATGGCATCCATAATGCCACCAAAAACCATTGCACAACAGATTAGGTAAATAGTCCAAAGCATTCCATTCATTCCTCCTGAACTAAAAAGCTTTTTCAATCTTTTAATAGTTATTAGTTTATCTAAATTTTCAGCTTTATTTTTAATTACAGTTTGATCTTTATATTCTGATGAAAAGAAAGTTTTTAAATTTTCAACAGTATATACTCCTTTTAAATCATCGCCTGTAAAAATATTTTGGAGCTTTTCATCTTTATTAATTTTTTCTAAATCTTGTTCAGATAAAGCTGCTTTATAAGTTGTATCATCAATTTCAACACTTGTATCTGTAAGTATAGAATTTATTATAGTTTTTGAAGAAGAATCTGTTACAGAACTAATAAGCTTTGGTTGAAAAATAAAAGCAAATATTATTGCTAATATAACACCTGAAGCTAAAGCTATTAAAGGTTTTGTTTTAAATAGGATTAATACAATTACTCCAACAGGAACTAAGAAAAGAAGAGGAGTTATATTAAAATAGGTATCTATTGTTTCTAATATAAATGCTGTATCTGAACTACCTGATGTGTCAATAGTTGTGCTTAAAATAGAAAAAACAATTAAAGTAATTATTATTGTAGGTACAGTAGTAATGGTCATGTAGCGAATGTGTGTAAACAAATCTGTTCCAGCCATAGCAGGCGCAAGGTTAGTAGTATCGCTTAAGGGTGACATTTTATCTCCAAAATATGCGCCTGAAATTACAGCTCCTGCAATCATTCCAGTTGGAATACCAAGTGCGCTACCAATACCAATTAAAGCAATACCAACTGTTGCAGAGGTTGTCCATGAACTTCCTGTTGCAATAGAAATAATTGCAGCAATAATAACAGAAGCTGGTAAAAATATAGCTGGACTTAAAACTTGTAATCCATAATATACCATTGCGGGAATTACACCACTAACTAGCCATGTTCCTGCTAATGCACCAACTAAAAATAAAATCATTAATGGCACAAAAACACTTTTAAGGTTTTCCCAAATTTCTTGAATCATGACGATAAAAGGAACTTTATTTAAGAAGCCACCAACCATTGCAACAAATCCACCTATTAATAAAATAATTTGATTAGTATAACCACCAAACCATTCTTGATCTTCAACAAAAAAGATATTATAAGCCAATAGTCCCATTAAAATTACAACAGGAACAAGTGCTTCAAAGATGTTTAATTCTTTATTATCTATTATTTTTTGATCTTTAATATCTATTTCCGAAAGATTATCGTCTTGCATATTAGTTAGTTTTTTTAGATATGTAATGTTACGATTTTAGAATAAAGTATGCAAATTGAATTCCTTGATGTATGTTTGCAATAATTATGGATTCATTAACGCAAATAGTTTTAGGAGCAGCTTGTGGAGAAGCAGTTTTAGGAAGAAAGATAGGAAATAAAGCCTTGCTTTTTGGTGCTATTGCTGGCACAATTCCAGATTTAGATGTATTTATTGGAAGACTATTTTATAATAATGAAATAGATAATATGCTCTTTCATCGTGGCTTTATGCATTCTATTTTGTTTTCGGTTATTGGAGCTTTTCTTTTTGGTTTGTTGGTGTATATATTGTATAATTCTGGAAAAAGAAAAGATACAACAACATTAAACAATTGGATTCTGTTATTCTTTTGGGCACTTTTCACGCATCCAATATTAGATTGTTTTACACCATATGGCACACAATTATTTGCACCATTTTCTAATTATCGAGTAGCTTTTAATAATATTGCTGTTGCTGATCCAGCTTATACATTACCTTTTTTAATTTGTATGATTGTTTTAATGTTTTACAAAAGAGCTTCAGTTAAAAGAAAAAAGTGGTTAACCTACGGAATTGCCATTAGTTCCATTTATTTATTATTTACTATTGGAAACAAGTTGTATATAGATTCTATTTTTAAAAATTCTTTAGCTGATGAAAACATTGAATATTCTCGTTATAGTTCTCAACCTTCAATATTAAACAACATTTTATGGTATGGTATTGCAGAAACTGAAACGTCTTATCATGTAGCATATTATTCGCTTTTTGATTCTACAAACCGTTTTTCAGAATGGTTAGAAATACCAAAAAATAGAGCTATTACTGAAGATGATTTTTCTGAAATAAAAGATTTGTCTTGGTTTAGTAATGGGTATTTCAGTGTTATAAAAACTTCTGAAAAAGAATATTTATATAACGATTTGCGTTATCCTTTAGTGAAAACTAAAAGAGGTTACGAATCTGTTTTTAGCTTATCGCTTTTTGAAGAAAATGGAAGACTTAACATGAAGCAATTTGAACCTAAAGTAGATGATTTTAATGAAGCAGTTTCTAATCTTTGGACAAGAATAAAAGGTATTTAAGGAAGTTGAAGTTGAAATTGAATTCAAAAATTTAAAAACAACTATTAATTCAACTTCAACTTCAACTTCAATTTCAATTTCAATTTCTTACGCCATTTCTGGTTTAAGAATATTTAATTCTACCATACAAGCTTTCATCATATCAAAAGTACGTTCAATATCTGCATCTAATCCTATAGAGAATCTAATAAGACCATCACTTAAACCCATTTCTGCTTGTTCATCTTCAGGAATTTCAGAAGATGTAGAGCTTCCTGGTGCAGAGAACAACGTTTTATAAAAACCTAAACTTACAGCTAAGTAACCTAAGTTTTTTTCTTGCATCAATTCCATTAAAGCGTTTGCTTTTTCTAATGATCCAACATCTATGGTAAGCATGCCACCAAAACCATATTTATCATTCATCATGCTTTTAAATAAGTCATGAGAAGGATGCGAAGCTAAACCAGGATAAACAGTTTTTAGTCCAAGACCTTCAAATTTATTAGCTAAATAGCTAGCATTTAAACTATGTTGTTGCATTCTAATATGTAAAGTTCTTAAGTTTTTTAAAACCGAAGCAGCTCTTAAGCTATCCATAGTAGAACCTAATAGCATACAAGCACCATCGTTTACGTTTCTTAAATCATTAATAAATTCTTGAGAACCACAAATAACACCACCAACAGTATCACTAGAACCATTAATAAATTTTGTTAAACTATGTATTACAATATCTGCACCTAATTCTGCTGGAGAAATAGATAAAGGTGAAAACGTATTATCTACAACTAATTTAAGATTGTGTTTTTTAGCTAGTTTAGATAAACCTTTAATATCTGCAACTTCTAATAAAGGATTACTTACAGATTCGCAGTACAGTATTTTTGTGTTGGGAGTGATTGCAGCTTCAACTACATCTAATTTTGTAATATCTACAAATGAAGTTGAAACATTAAATCTAGGAGTAAAGTTTTTTAAGAAAGCATAAGTTCCACCATAAATGGTTCTGCTAGAAACAACATGATCTCCAGCTCCACAAAGCTGCATAATTACTGGAGTAATTGCTCCCATACCAGAAGCAGTAACATTAGCAGTTTCTGTGCCTTCCATAGCAGCAAGTGCCTCTCCTAAATATAAATTAGAAGGAGTAGAGTGACGAGAGTATAAATAACAACCATCTGCATTTCCTTCAAAAGTATCGAACATGGTTTTTGCCGATAAAAAAGTATAAGTTGAAGAATCTGAAATTGAAGGATTAACACCTCCAAACTCACCAAAATATTGTAAGTCTTGAATATTATTTGCTGGTTTAAATGCCATAAGTTTTAGAAAAAAATTTATTGTTTATAGTTATATCATGTAAAATTGAGATTATTTAGAATATAAATCAATAGAACACTTAATAATTAGTTAATAAAACTAGATTAATAATTATTATTAGATTATTTTAAATATGTTTTGTTAAATTTATAACTTTAACTGAAAATTTTTCCAAAATGAGTTTCGATATTTTAGATACTAAATTAATTCACTTACTTCAAAAAGACAGTAAGCAAACAAATAAAGAGTTGTCAAATCAGTTAAATTTGTCTGTAACAGCTATTTATGAGCGTATTAAAAAGCTTGAAAATAATGGTGTTATCAATAAATATGTTGCGCTAGTAAATAAGGAAAAAATCAACAAAGCGTTTGTTGCTTTTTGTCATATTAAATTAGAAAAACACACGCACGACTATGTTATAAAATTTGAAAAAGAAGTCGCAAAATTGCCAGAAGTTTTAGAATGTTATCATATAAGTGGAGATTTTGATTATTTACTAAAAGTTTTAGTAAAAGATATGGAAGCTTTTAGGGAGTTTATGGTAAGTAAACTAACTAGTATTAGTCATATTGGTAGTACACACAGTACTTTTATGATTAATGAGGTAAAACACACAACATCTATTTCTGTATAAAAATTAATGGTTATGATGCATTCTACTGCTTATAAATTATCAGAATTTTTTATCATATTTATTCTTGTACCAGTTAGTTTTGTTTTAGATTTTTCAATTTGGATAAAGCTCACAGTTTCAATAATTGGGTTCCTTTACATTATATATGTACTATTAAAAATTGAAAACAAGAGGTTAAAATTGGCAAAACATATAAATTGGAATATTTTTTTTAAAAACACCATGCTAAAGTTATTAGTCATAGTAATTATTACTGTGGCTTTTGTGTTTTTCTTCGATAAAGCAAACCTCTTTAAAGTGCTAATTAATAAACCTTTAAAATGGGTTGTTTTATTATTTATCTATTCTATTTTTTCTGTTTATCCTCAAGAGCTAATATTTAGAACCTTTTATTTTAGTCGTTATGATTCTTTATTTCAAAATAAAAAAGTATTCCTTTTTATTAATGCTGTAGTTTTTTCCTTAGCACATTTGTTTTTTAGAAATGCTTTGGTCATAATACTTACTTTTTTAGGAGGTTTACTCTTCGCATTTACATATAAAAAAACAAAATCTACACTATTAGTAACCATAGAGCACGCTATATATGGTTGCTGGCTCTTTACTGTTGGAATGGGAGATATGCTCGGTTTTCCTAGTTAAATTCTAAATTTTAATGTTTAACTTAGTTTGTATTTGTAAAAAATGGTAATTTAATGGTTTATATAATTTGTTTACATGAAGCATCAAAAAATTAAAGAGATTTACAAATCTATTTTCGAATCTTACAGTAATCCTTCTTTAGAAAACCACATTAAAAAAATAATAGAGCTTGATAGTTTTTTGCCTTATAGTTCTACATTTTTTTGCATCACTAATACTCAAGAATTAAAGTTCGAATACATAAGTAAAAATTTTAAAACTTGTTTGGGTATAAATCCAATAGAACTTAAAAAAAAAGGAATGAAATATTTCTGGAGTTTAATTCATCCAGATGATATAGAAGCATGGCTATCTGCTTTAAATCATTTAATGGAGTTTACACTATCTGAAATTACAGCAACACAAAGAGAAACAGCAAATTATACTTGGAATTATAGATTAAAAAATGCAAAAGGAGATTATGTAAATGTGATTCAAAATACTACACCTCTAGCATTCGATAGTGATATGAAGCCAATTATTGGTTTAGCACACTACACAGTGCTTTCAGATAAAATTAAAATGCCAATTACAGCCACAGCTAAGCTGTTAAACAATAATAATGAGTACGAAACTATTTATTATAATAATTTTTCTCAAAAATTATTAAATTCAGGAATTAGTAATAGAGAGTGCGATATTATTAGGTTATTGGTTTTAAATTATTCTAACAAAGCAATTTCTAGTAAACTAAATATTAGTCCTCATACTGTAGACAAGCATAGAAGAAACATTTTAAAGAAATTAAATATATCTTCAACTGGAGAATTAATTGGTATGCTTAAAATGAATAAAACCATACTTTAAAATTACTCAAATTGAGTATTGTAGAGTTTTATTATTATTTTGAACTTAGCTTTTGCTAATAATCAATATTTTTTAAAAGCCTGTTTAAAGAACTTATTTTTTAAATAGGCTTTTTTTATTAAATAAATATGCGTTAAAATTCATACAATGCATTCGTAATTAGTCATTCAAAATTGTATTTTTGTATTGTAATTAAATTTGTCATTTCCGAGAAGACGGAAAATATAACAAAAACATTATTTTATGAGTAAATACGATGTGGCCATAATTGGTTCAGGACCTGGAGGATATGTAGCAGCAATACGTTGTGCACAACTAGGTATGAAAACAGCAATAATAGAAAAATATTCAACATTAGGAGGAACGTGTTTAAACGTTGGTTGTATTCCAAGTAAAGCGTTGTTAAGTTCCTCGCATCATTACGAAGAAGCAACAAAACACTTCCAAGAACATGGTATCGAAATTCCAGGAGAGATTAAAGTTAATCTTGAAAAAATGATTGGTCGTAAGCAAGCAGTTGTAGACCAAACAACAGGAGGAATAGATTATTTAATGAAGAAAAACAACATCGATGTATTTACAGGTGTTGGAAGTTTTAAAGATGCTACACACATAAAAATTGATGGTGAAGAAACCACAGAGATTGAAGCAAAATATAGCATTATTGCCACAGGCTCAAAGCCATCAAATTTACCATTTATAACATTAGATAAAGAACGCGTTATAACTTCTACCGAAGCTTTAAAGCTTAAAGAAATTCCAAAACATTTAATAATTATTGGAGGAGGCGTTATTGGTTTAGAATTAGGTCAAGTGTATCGTCGTTTAGGTGCAGAGGTTACTGTTGTAGAGTATATGGACAGAATTATACCTACAATGGATGCAGGCTTATCTAAAGAGTTAAACAAAGTGTTTAAAAAAGCAAAATGTAATATGATGCTCTCTCATAAGGTAGAATCTGTAGAACGTAATGGAGATGAAGTTGTTGTAAAAGCAAAAGATAAAAAAGGACAAGATGTGGAATTTAAAGGCGATTATTGCCTTGTTTCTGTAGGACGTCGTCCATATACAGAAGGTTTAAACTTAGAAGCAGCAGGTGTTAAATTAACAAATCGAGGACAAGTAGAAACAAACGAACATTTGCAAACCAATGTTTCTAATATTTATGCAATAGGAGATGTTGTAAAAGGTGCAATGTTAGCACATAAGGCAGAAGAAGAAGGCGTATTTGTTGCCGAAACTTTAGCAGGACAAAAACCACATATCGATTATAATTTAATTCCAGGTGTGGTTTACACATGGCCAGAAGTTGCTGCTGTTGGTAAAACAGAAGAAGAATTAAAAGAAGCAGGCACTAAATACAAAGTTGGGCAATTTCCATTTAGAGCTCTTGGTCGTGCCAGAGCAAGTGGAGATATTGACGGATTTGTAAAAATTCTTGCAGATGAAAATACAGATGAAGTATTAGGAGTACACATGATTGGGGCTCGCTGTGCAGATTTAATTGCAGAAGCTGTTGTAGCTATGGAGTTTAGAGCAAGTGCCGAAGATATTTCGCGTATGTCTCATGCACATCCTACATTTGCAGAAGCAGTAAAAGAAGCAGCATTAGCAGCTACTGAAGATCGTGCTTTGCATGTGTAAATAATTACTACATCATTAATAAAGAAGATTTTAAATATTAAAAAGCAAGCTATAAAGCTTGCTTTTTTTAATAAAAATAACATGAATGAATTAACGCTTAGCACACCAGCACTACTATTTTCAGCTATATCTTTAATTATGTTAGCTTATACTAATAGGTTTTTAGCCTATGCAGCTGTAGTAAGAAATTTAAAAGAAAAATTTTTACAGCAAAAAGATGAAGCACTACTACTTCAAATTAATAATTTAAAAAAACGATTATACCTTACACGTTCCATGCAAATATATGGTATCACCAGTTTATTACTTTGTGTGTTAACAATGTTCTTAATTTACGTTGGACAACATAATTTAGCAGTTTGGGTATTTGGTCTTGCGTTATTGTTGTTAATTTTATCTTTAGGATTTTTAATACGCGAAATTCAAATTTCGGTAGATGCATTAAACCACCATTTAAATGATATAGAAAACCATCTAAATAAAAAATAATAAACTTTGTAATCGCAGCAATAATAAAGATGAATCTTCAACCCTTAAAAATACCATCAGGATGGACTGTAGAGTGGAATTTACTTACAGAAACAGATCCTACTACAGAAACAATACACGAGTTTACAGGCAGTTCATTATTATTAATAAATTCATCAACCAGATTAAAAGCTATAGATGTTTCTTGGCGACCAGAAGCCAATTTAAATGGTGCTTACCAGTTACAAGTTATTTGTATGCTTCCTAATTTTAATAAAAAAACTAATACAATGGAATATAGTGGTTTGTGGGAAACACCAGAACTAGAATTTACTAAAAAAACCGTTTAGAGTTAGTTAAAAAAATAAACCAATTACTACTAACTTTAAAGCCTTATAAAGATTCTCGCATTCTATTAAAGCCAGGTGTTGTAGATGAAGTAAACGAATCGATTAGACAAGAATTGCTTTTAGGATTGACATCTAACGTGGTAATCAAAGTTATAGAATCTAATCATAAAATTCTTCAAGACTTGCTATTAGATCATCAAGCAATTACTAAAGCAGTAGTTGAAAATTTAGCCAAAAATGGGATAACAAAAGGTGTTAAAAATAAAGCAAAACAACTCTTAAATAGTAAGCGTTTTAAACAGTTATAACCTCTTTTAAATAGTATTGAGATATTTCTTTATTATAAAAATGGACAGCTTTTAAATAGCCTTTATTAAATCTTCAATACGTAATCTTTTGTTATAATTACTTTCATTAGTTTCTCGAATAAAACATTGAGAACTTATAAGGTTATTATTAGCTTTATCAATTAATTCTTTTGAAGTAAAAGGACCATATTCTTTAGATTTTTCTATGTAATAATACTCGTGTGTATAAATAATATCTTTAGCTTTATTTATATATCTAGAATGCAAAAAGCGCCTTATAGAATCTTGGCTGTCTAATGGTGTATCACTTTTACTTTCATTAACAAACACTGCTAAATTTTTAGACTTTCTGTCTATATCAAGTGTTAAGAGATGATTTTCCCTAAACATTATTTTAATAATATTAATTTCATCGTCGCTAGTAATACGAATGAATTTTGCATTTACATAATGCCATTCTCCTTTAGAAATAATATTGTTTTTAGTAATAGAAAGTACATTGTTTTTATGAAAACGATAGATGGTCTTTCTTGTTTTAATATCATTTATTAGAACCCAATTATTATCTATCAATATAGACGTGTAATTAAAGTCGTCTTTGGAGAAATCTGAATTATTGATTTGATTGTGAGTCGATGATGGCATCCTTAAATTTAAGCTAATGAATTTAATATTTAAAATTAAACGCCAATTTTAAGATAAACGTATCTTGAGGCAATTAAAAAACAGGATAATATTATAACACTATTTATTCTTATTTTTTCTGTGGTAATTCTTGTCTCCTCTAGTTTTTGGTTTTTTATACTTTGCTGCAATTTTAAATTTGTAAGAACCTCCTTGGTTTTCTTTAGAATTTTTTTCAGATTTTTCATGAAAAGCAGGACCAGGAGCATCTTCGTCTTTTAAACGTTTGTGCGGATTATTGTGTTCTTTAATTTGTGGTCTTTCCTCTTCAATAAGTTCTTTAGAAATTTCTACTTCAGCAGGTAAATCTAGAACTTCAACTTGCATTTGCATTAAAGTTTCAATGTCTTCTATTGCATGCTCATCTTTTTCTGTTGTTATTACTATCGCATTTCCTTCGCGTTCTGCACGCCCAGTTCTACCAATTCTGTGCATATAATTTTCTGGAAATTCTGGTGTGTCAAAATTAATAACATGAGAAACATTATCGATATCTAAACCACGAGCCATAACATCTGTAGCCACTAAAATTCTATTAATACCTTCTCGAAATTGTTCTATGCTGCGTAACCTATAGTTTTGTGTTTTGTTAGAGTGAATAACACAAAGTTCTTCGTTATATTCTTCATCTAAAGCTTCAAAAAGACGATCTGCTATTTTTTTGTAAGCTACAAAGATTAAGACTTTATTATAAGTTCCTTCATCTTGAAGCAAATGCTTTAGTAAGTTTAGTTTTGTATAAAAATTAGGCGCTTTATAACGTACTTGCTTAATGTTTTCTAAAGGAGTTCCAGAGGTAGCAATCGATACTTTTTCTGGAGACTTAAAGAAATCGGTGATTAATTCATCTACATGATGCGTCATGGTTGCAGAGAACATAATGTTTTGGCGACGCTCTGGCAATAAATCGAAAATATTAATAAGTTGATGTCTAAAGCCTAAGTCTAGCATGACATCTACTTCATCAATTATTAGTTTTTGAATAGATTTTAATTGCAAAACTCTGCTTAAAGCTAAATCATACAAACGACCAGGAGTTGCAACTAGAATATCTATACCTTCGGCAATGGCTTTTTTTTGTGTGTTAATATTTGTACCACCATAAACACCTAGAACACGAGTATTTATGTATTTTGTTAATTTTTCAATTTCATCTACAACTTGAACCACAAGCTCTCTTGTAGGAACTAAAACTAAAACTCTTGGGTTTTCTTGTTTAGAAAATGGTAAGTTTTTAAGCACAGGTAGAATATAAGCAAACGTTTTACCTGTTCCAGTTTGTGCAATACCAACCATATCTTTTCCGCTGGCAACAACGCTAAAAGCTTCGGCTTGAATAGGAGTAGGCGTTGTAAAGCCTAAATCGTCAAGCGCATTATATAATGGTGTATTTAAGTTTAAATCTCTAAATGTCATGCTGCAAAGTTAGTTTGTTAATATTGAAATCGCTAATCATTTTTGTTTTGTATCAAAAAACAATAAGTAGTTTTTAATATGATTAAAATTTCGGTACTTTGTAATCAATCACATCACATTGAGGACTCAGCAAAAACACAACATTAAAAATATAGAAATATTCAAGCAAAATTTACTTGTTTGGGCTCAGCAATTTAATAATGTGGTTTGGTTAGACTCTAATAATTATAGTCAAAACTATTCCAGTTATGATGCCATTTTAGCAGTAGATGCGTTTACAGCCATACAAACTGATTATACTAATGCTTTCGATAAATTAAAAACGTATTATACTACAACAAACGATTGGATTTTTGGTTACTTAACCTACGATTTAAAAAATGATACCGAAGCCTTAGAATCTATTAATGATGATGGTTTAGATTTTTCAGATTTGTTTTTTTTTCAACCCAAAAAAATATTTTTAATAAAAGGAAATACACTTGAAACGCAATATTTAAATGCTGTAAATGATGAGTTGGAAGCAGATTTATTAGACATTGAAAAATCTAACAATCCATCAATAGAAAAATCTAAAAATTCAATAAAAATTAAACTAAAAATACACAAAGACGAGTATTTTAATAAAGTAACAACAATATTATCTTACATACATAGAGGCGATATTTACGAAGCCAATTTTTGCCAAGAATTTTATGCTGAAAACACGACTATTCAACCTTTAGAAACTTACAACAAGCTTAATGCTATTTCAAAACCACCTTTTGCAACGTTTTTAAAAGTTGGTAGTAAATATTTATTGTCTGCTTCACCAGAACGCTACATAAAAAAAACAGGAACTAAAATAGTTTCTCAGCCTATAAAAGGCACAGCAAAAAGAGATAAAGACCTTATTATGGATTCCATTTTAAAAAATGATTTGGTAAGCGATGAAAAGGAACGAAGTGAAAATATTATGATTGTTGATTTGGTTAGAAACGATTTATCTTTAACAGCAAAAAAAGGAACAGTAAAAGTCGAAGAATTATGTAAGATTTATAGTTTCGATCAAGTGCATCAAATGATTTCAACTGTGGTTTCAGAAGTTGATGTAGACACAAATCCTATAGATATTATAAAAACTACTTTTCCAATGGGAAGCATGACTGGAGCACCAAAAATTTCAGCAATGCAAATTATAGAAGACCTAGAAGAAACCAAACGCGGTTTATATTCTGGAAGTGTAGGTTATATTAAGCCAAATGGAGATTTCGATTTTAATGTAGTGATTAGGAGTATTTTATATAATGAAGCTAACAAATACGTGTCGTATTCTGTTGGTGGTGCAATTACTGCTAAAAGCGAACCTTTAAAGGAATATGAAGAATGTTTAGTGAAAGCAAAGGCTATGCGAGAAGTGTTGGAAGGGTAAGTGTAGAAGGTAAGAGGGATAAGGCTAAAGTTATAAGGGATAAGCACATGGAGAAATTGCAATAACAAGAAGTGAAATAGAAAAAGATAAAAAGCTTAAATTTGTATTATGAAGAGTTATAGAGATTTAATTGTTTGGAATAAATCGGTTAATATGGTGACTCTAGTAAATGCCTTGATTAAAAATTTTCCTAGTGATGAAAAATTTGGTTTAACCTCTCACATTAAACGGAGTTCAGTTTCCATTCCTTCAAATATAGCTGAAGGTTTTGGTCGAAATTACACTAAAGACTATGCTCGCTTTTTACAAATTTCTAGAGGATCACTATTTGAAATGCAGACACAATTGCAAATAGCTGTAAACCTTGGTGTTATTTATGAAAATGAATTAACCGAAATTAAATCACTTTCAATAGAAGTATAAAAAATGCTTAATGTTTTAATCAAAAAAATGCTCAACTAATGCCTTGTGCCTAATAATTTATAACTTGCTTCAAACTTTCCAAAATCGTATAAAAATAAACCTTCCTTTTCTACAAGAAAGCAAGTTGCTTATAGCCATTTCTGGAGGACTAGATAGTGTTGTTTTAACACATTTATGTAAAGAAACTAAATTAGACATAGCATTAGCGCATTGCAATTTTAATTTAAGAGTTAAAGAAAGTGATGCAGATGAAATATTCGTTCAGGAATTAGCCAAAACTCTAAAATTAGAAGTCTTTATTCAACATTTTGACACTAGTAATTATGCCAAAGAAAACAAGTTGTCTATTCAAATGGCAGCTAGAGAATTACGCTATAATTGGTTTCAAGAATTAGCAGAACACTTAGATTTAGATTATATTTTGACTGCACATCATGCAGACGATAACCTAGAAACCTTTTTAATAAACCTAACGCGAGGTACAGGACTAGAAGGCTTAACTGGTATTCCAGAAACAAACGGAAACATAGTTAGACCATTATTAAGTTTTTCTCGTGATGTTATTCTAGACTATGCCAAAAGCAAACAATTAAAATGGAGAGAAGATAGTAGCAATGCATCTATAAAATATCTAAGAAACAAATTAAGACATGAAGTTATACCTAAGTTAAAAGAAGTCAATTCTAATGTGCTTCAAAACTTTGAAAACACATTACAACACCTTAGAGAAACTGAAGACATTGTAGAAGAAAGTGTAACTGCAGTTTTAAAACGCGCAATTATAGATATTAATAATCATGAAATCACTTACGATATTTCACAATTTTTAAAACTCAACAACCCAAAGGCCTATTTGTATGAAATTTTCAAACCGTTTGGTTTTACAGCTTTTAACGATATTTTAATTTTGTTAACTGCGCAAAGTGGAAAACAAGTTGTATCTCAATCATTTAGATTGATAAAAGACCGAACACATTTAATTTTAGCACCTTTACCATTAGAAGATGACAATGAAGTAATAACAATTAATATTGAAGAAAAAGATAAAAGTATTCAAAACGGTATTATATTTTTTGAAAAAGCTGAAAGCGTCACCAAAACTTTAAAAAATGAAATATTTGTAGATGCTAAAACGTTAAACTACCCATTAACTGTAAGGAATTGGAAAGAAGGCGACTATTTCTACCCATTAGGATTAAACGGTAAAAAGAAATTGAGCAAATACTTTAAAGATGAAAAACTATCTTTGTTAGATAAAGAAAAATGTCTGTTATTGTGTTCTAATAACGAAATAATCTGGGTAATAAATCATCGTGCAGATCAACGTTATAAAGTCAATAACACAACTAACAATATCATAAAAATAACATTTAAAAAATGAAGAAAATTTTAGCAGTAGTACTCTTGATATTTTCTATGCAAGTTTTGTTTGCACAAGTATTAGAACCAGTAAAATGGAACGGTAAAATTGAGAAAATATCAGACACTGAATATAATCTCATTTACGAAGCAACCATAGAAGACCACTGGCATTTATATTCCCAAAATCTTCCAGAAGGAGGTGCAATACCAACAGAGTTTATTTACAATGAAAATGTAGTATCAAAAGATTTTGAATTAATTGGAAAAGCTACAGAAAGCGAAAGCACCACAAAATTTGATAAGGTCTTTGAAATGGAGATGACCTATTTTGATTATGAAGCCACTTTTACTCAAAAAATTAAGGTTTTAAATCCAGAATTAACAACTATAGAAGTAGAGGTCAGTTACCAAGCTTGTGATGATGCAAAATGTATTTTTCAGAGTAAAACTGTAGATTTTCAGATTAAAAAAGAAACTAAAAACGAAAGTAAAATACTAGATCCAGTAAAATGGACGTCGTCTGTTTATACACTAGGCAAAAACGAGTATGAAATAGAATACACAGCTGTTTTAGACGATAAGTGGCATATTTACTCTCAAGACAATACAGACCCAATGGGTCCAATAGCAACAGAGATTGCATTTAAAAATGAAAATAAAGACTTTGAGCTAGTTGGTGGTTTAAGAGAATCAAAAAGCATTGAAAAGTTTGAGAAAGCATTCGATATGGATGTAAAATACTTTTCTAATCAAGCCGTATTTACTCAAAAAATCAAAGTTTTAAATACAGATTTAAAAACAATAGAATCAGAAGCTTATTTTCAAGCCTGTGATGACGAAAAGTGTTTAGCACCAGCCTTTGTCGAATTAAAAACCAATTTAAAAGATGCTATAACTAGAATAGCTGTAGATAACACCAATTCTATTGATGAGACTAATAGAAATTCTAAAGGTTTATGGAGTATCTTTTTTATTGCCTTTTTGTCAGGTTTTGCAGCCTTACTAACACCTTGTGTTTTTCCAATGATACCAATGACTGTAAGTTTTTTTACTAAGCAAAGTAAATCTAAAGCAGCTGGAATAAAAAACGCTATTATTTATGGACTTTGTATTATAGTAATTTATGTATTATTAGGCACAGCTGTCACAGGAATATTTGGAGCAGACGCTTTAAATGCGCTAGCTACAAATGTTTGGTTTAATCTTATTTTCTTTTTATTACTAGTTGTTTTTGCTTTTTCATTTTTAGGTGCTTTCGAAATTATGCTACCTAATTCTTGGGCAAATAAAGTTGACTCTCAAGCCAATAGAGGAGGTATGGTTGGTATTTTCTTTATGGCATTAGCTTTAGCCATAGTATCGTTTTCATGTACAGGTCCAATTGTAGGTACACTTTTAGTAGAAGCAGCATCAAAAGGAGGTTTAGCACCAATTATTGGCATGTTAGGGTTCTCTATGGCAATTGCATTACCATTTGCATTATTTGCAGCTTTTCCTGGTTGGTTAAATTCTTTACCAAAATCTGGAGGTTGGTTAAATACAGTAAAAGTCGTTTTAGGGTTTTTAGAGTTAGCATTAGCATTTAAATTTTTATCGCAAGCAGACCTAGTTTTACAAATGCACCTACTAGAAAGAGAAGTATTTATTGCTATTTGGATTGCTATATTTGGAACTTTAGCATTATATCTTTTTGGTAAAATTCAATTGCCACACGATTCACCTTTAACACATATTTCTGTAGGTAGATTAAGCTTAGGATTAGTTGTTTTATCTTTTACCATATATATGATTCCTGGACTTTGGGGAGCACCATTAAATTTAATAAGTGCATTTCCACCACCTTTAGATTATAGCGAGTCGCCTTATGGCGTAGGAAACTCCAAAGGAGGAGGAAGTAGTGCAAGTAGTGATCATTCAGATTTGCCAGAAGGTGCTCACTTGTTAGCACCACACGATATTTTGGCATTTAACGACTACGATTTAGGTTTAGCCTATGCTAAAAAAGTGAATAAACCAGTAATGATTGACTTTACAGGTTGGGCTTGTGTAAACTGTAGAAAAATGGAACAAAATGTTTGGCCAAAGCCTAATATTCTAAATGCTTTAAAAAACGATGTGGTTTTAATCTCACTTTATGTAGATGATAAAAGACTGCTTGAAGAGGATGAAGTTGTAGATTCTAAACTTAGAGAAGGCAAAAAACTAAAGTATATAGGGCAAAAATGGAGCGAATTTCAAACCATTAAGTATAAGTCTAATACGCAACCTTATTATGTGTTAATGGATCATAATGAAGAAAACTTAATAGAACCAGTGGCCTTTACTCCAGATGCAAATGAGTATTACAATTGGCTAAAAACAGGTATAGATAATTTTAAATAACAAATTAAATCCTGCTTTTGCAGGATTTTTTTTAATGTATTTTTATAATATGAAAACAATAAAAGGCAACATAGTAGATATTCAAAATCATCGTATATTTAAAGGTGAAATCACTATAGAAGCCGGAATAATAAAGACTATTGTTGAAAAGGAACATAATGTAAACCATTACATTTTACCAGGTTTTATAGATGCTCACATACATATAGAAAGTTCTATGTTAGTGCCAAGCGAGTTTGCAAAATTAGCAGTAAGACATGGCACAGTTGCAACGGTTAGCGATCCTCACGAAATAGCAAATGTACTTGGTGTAAAAGGTGTAGAGTTTATGATTGAAAACGGAAAACAAACACCATTTAAATTCAATTTTGGAGCACCTTCTTGTGTTCCTGCAACTAGTTTTGAATCTGCAGGAGCAGTAATAGATTCTGATGACATTAAAACCTTAATGGCAAATTCAGATATTAAATATCTGGCCGAAATGATGAATTATCCTGGCGTACTTTTCGACGATGAAGAAGTCCTCAAAAAAATAGCTTGGGCAAAACTCAATAACAAACCTATTGATGGTCATGCTCCTGGTTTAAGAGGTGAAGACATTACCAAATATATAGCAGCAGGAATATCTACAGACCATGAATGTTTTACTTTCGACGAAGCTTTAGAAAAGCTTCAAAAAGGTATGAAAGTGATTATTCGTGAAGGCAGTGCAGCAAAAAACTTTGATGCTTTAATAGATTTACTCCCAGAACATTTTAAAAACATAATGTTTTGTAGTGACGATAAACATCCAGACGATTTATTATTAGGTCATATCAATCAGCTTTGTGCTAGAGCAGTAAAAAAAGGCATCGATGTGTTTAAAGTGCTTCAAGCAGCTTGTTTAAACCCAATTAAACATTATAATTTAGACGTTGGGACTTTAAAAGTTGGTGAAACTGCAGATTGTATTGTAATTAAAGATTTAAAAGACTTTAAAACGCTTCAAACCTATATAAATGGTGAATTAGTTTTCGACCGTGGAAAAGTAAATATTTCAGATGTAGTTTTCGATAATCTAAATAATTTTAATTGTGATACAAAAAATGTAGAAAACTTTAGATTTAAAACTTCAGCTAAAAAAATCAGAGTTATAGAATGTTTTGATGGCGAATTAGTCACAAACGAAATTATTGCAGATGCTCTAATAGAAAACGGAAACTTAGTCTCTAATACAGAAACTGATGTTCTGAAAATGACCGTTGTAAATCGATATAATAACCAAAAACCTGCGATTGCTTTTATAAAAAATTTCGGACTAAAAGAAGGTGCAATAGCCAGTTCTGTAGGACACGATTCTCACAATATTATTGCTGTTGGAGTAGATGATGCTTCCATTTGTAAGGCAGTGAATGCAATAATTAATTTAAAAGGAGGTATTTGCGCAGTTAATGCTTCCGAAGAAAAAACACTAGCACTTCCAGTTGCAGGAATAATGAGTGATCAAGATGGTGAAACCATTGGTGCAAAATATGCAGCACTCGATAAAAAGGCAAAACAAATGGGAAGCAAGCTTAATGCTCCTTACATGTCCTTATCGTTTATGCCGTTATTAGTTATTCCTTCTTTAAAATTAAGTGATAAAGGCCTGTTTGATGGTAAAGGTTTTAAATTTACTAGTCTAGATATTAAATAATCTCTTTCTTTTTTTTAAATTTAAGTTCTAAAGGAATTTAAATATGCTAAAAAAAGTTTATGCAAGTGCTGTTTTTGGAGTTGAAGCTTCAACTATAACTGTAGAAGTAAATGTAGATGCTGGAATAGGCTATCATCTTGTAGGACTTCCAGATAATGCAATAAAAGAGAGTAATTATCGTATTGCAGCTGCTTTGCAAAATAATGGTTACAAAATTCCTGGTAAGAAAATTACCATTAATATGGCTCCTGCAGATTTAAGAAAGGAAGGCTCTGCTTACGATTTAACTTTAGCTATTGGTATTCTTGCAGCATCAAAACAAATTCAAGCCGAAAATATAGAAGACTATCTAATAATGGGAGAACTCTCTCTCGATGGGAGTTTGCAACCTATTAAAGGCGCTTTGCCAATTGCCATTAAAGCAAAAGAAGAAGGTTTTAAAGGCTTTATTTTACCAATTCAAAATGCAAAAGAAGCAGCTATTGTTAATGACCTTAAAGTCTATGGAATAGATAATATTAAGCAGATCATTAATTTTTTTGATAAAAATGAAGCTATCGAAGAAACCATAATTAATACGCGAGAAGAGTTTTACAAGAATTTAGATTATCCAGATTTTGACTTTGCAGATGTAAAAGGCCAAGAAGGTATAAAACGCTGTATGGAAATTGCTGCAGCTGGTGGACATAACATTATTTTAGTTGGTCCTCCAGGCGCAGGAAAAACCATGTTAGCAAAGCGTTTGCCAAGTATTTTACCACCAATGTCGCTTAAAGAAGCCTTAGAAACTACAAAAATACATTCGGTTGTAGGTCGAGTAAAAGCCAATTCTGGCTTAATGGCACAACGTCCTTTTAGGAGTCCACATCACACCATTTCAAACGTGGCACTTGTAGGAGGAGGCAGTTATCCACAGCCAGGAGAAATTTCATTATGCCATAACGGTGTTTTGTTTTTAGATGAATTACCCGAATTTAAACGAGAAGTTTTAGAAGTCATGAGACAACCTTTAGAAGATAGAGAAGTCACTATTTCTAGAGCAAAATTTACGGTGACTTATCCATCGTCATTTATGTTGGTAGCTAGTATGAATCCAAGTCCTAGTGGCTATTTTAACGATCCAGATTCACCTGTAACCTCTAGTCCAGCAGAAATGCAACGCTATTTAAGTAAAATTTCTGGACCTTTATTAGATAGAATAGATATTCATATAGAAGTGACTCCTGTACCTTTCGATAAATTATCCGATGAACGTAAAGGCGAATCATCTATAGATATTAGAAAACGAGTTACAAAAGCAAGAGAAAGGCAAACAAAACGTTTTGAAGATTCTGAAACAGTACATTACAATGCACAAATGAATGTAAAGCAAATTCGTACACATTGTAAGTTAGATGATGCCTCAAAAACACTATTAAAAACAGCAATGGAACGCTTAAACCTATCTGCAAGAGCTTACGATCGTATTTTAAAAGTCTCTCGCACGATTGCCGATTTAGAAGGTGTTCAAGATATTAACGGTAGTCATATTAGCGAAGCTATTCAATACAGAAGTTTAGATAGAGAAGGTTGGCTTGGGTAATTTTCAGTTTCAGTTTTCATTTTACACTAATAACTTTTAAAGTAACTTATAGCCACTTTAATAGCTTCTTCACTTTTTTAAGTTTCCCAGTGTAAGGTGCATATCGTAAAGGTAAATCTAACCAATTTCCTTTTTTTACAACTGCTTTTTTATGCGAAAAGGTGTCGAAAGACAATTTACCATGGTAGGCTCCAATACCACTATTTCCAACACCTCCAAAAGGTAATCTGTGGTTTGCAAAGTGAATTACAGTATCGTTAATACAACCACCTCCAAAAGAGAAGGTTTCTATAATTTTTCTAGCTTTAGCAGTGTTTGTACTAAAAACATAAAGTGATAAAGGTTTTTCGTATTTAGAAATGATAGTTTCAATGTCTTGTTTATTTTTATAAGCCAGAACAGGTAAGATAGGTCCAAAAATCTCATCTTTCATGACTTCGCTATCTAAACTTGGTTCATCTATTAAAGTAGGAGAGATGTAATTTGTTTCAGCATCAGTCTGTCCACCTATAATACAATTTTCATTGTCTAGCATTTTAGCCAACCGATTAAAATTCTTTTTGTTTACTATTCTGCAAAAATCGCTTGAAGCTTTTGGTTCACTGGTGTAAGCCTTTTCAATTTCTGTTTTCATAGCTTTATAAAAATCTTCTTTTTTACTATGATGAATTAATATATAATCTGGAGCTATACAGGTTTGTCCTGCATTTAAAAATTTGCCCCAAACAATTCGCTTAGCTGTTAGTTTTATATTTGCAGTTTCATCGATAATACATGGGTTTTTGCCACCTAGTTCTAAAGTTGTAGGTGTCAAATATTCAGCTGCAGCTTTTGCTACTATTTTTCCAACATTTACGCTCCCTGTAAAGAATATATAATCCCAACGTTGCGCTAATAATATTGTAGAAACATCAACTCCACCTTCTATAACGCTTACATGTTCTGGTTTAAAGACCGTTTTTATTATGTTATTTAATAGAGCAGAAGTATTTTGTGTGAGTTCACTAGGCTTCAAAACCACTGTGTTTCCTGCTGCAATAGCAGCAACCATTGGTGTTATTGCTAATTGGTACGGATAATTCCAAGGTGCAATAATTAATGTTTGTCCGTAAGGTTCAGAGTATAATCTATCTGAAGATGGGAAATTTAATAAACTAGGTCTAACTCGTTTTGGTTTCGCCCATTTATTAATGTTTTTAATCATTAAATCTAAATCAGATAATACAACAGTTGTTTCTGTTAACACAGTTTCAAAAGCTGGCTTTTTAAAGTCTTTAGCTAAAGCTTCAATAATATCGCTTTCACGTTTTATGAGTTCCATTTTTAACTGTTGTAAAACCAGCTTTCGGTAAGTTACATTTATTGTGTCACCAGTTTTAAAAAAGTTTTTTTGAGATTGTAATAGTTCAGGAATCATAAGAATTATAGTATTACGTAAATGTAGCAATTTAAAGGCAAGCATCCCAAATAGCATCTTTTGGTAAAGGCGCAGTGATATCTAATTCAATTTTAGAGACAGGATGAACAAATTTAATATTTCTAGCATGTAAGCTAATACTTGCATCTTTATTACTTCTATCGAATCCATATTTTAAATCACCTTTTATGGGAGAACCAATATTAGATAATTGTACACGAATTTGATGGTGGCGACCTGTTTCTAAATTCACCTCTAATAGAAAATAGTTATCTAAAGTCTTAATAGTTTTGTAATGTAAAATGGCTTTTTTGCTATCTGGTACTTGGTTTATATGTGCTTTAGACTTATTATTTTTAGGATTCTTTTTTAGCCAATGCGTTAAAGAGTCCGATTCTTTTTCAGGTTGATTTTTTACTAAAGCCCAATAGGTTTTTGAGATGTTTTTAGAGACGAATAGCTTATTTAATCGAGGTAATACTTTACTCGTTTTAGCAAAAATAACTAAGCCAGTTGTTGGTCTGTCTAGTCTATGAACGGTTCCTAAATACACATTGCCTGGCTTATTGTATTTTTCTGCAATGTATTCTTTAACAACATCGCTAAGTGGTTTATCTCCAGTTTTATCACCTTGTACGATATCTCCAGCCCGTTTGTTGACTACAATAATGTGATTGTCTTCGTATAGGACTTGAAGGTTGGATTTGTTTGAAAGAATTTTTAACACTGAAATAAGTTATAAGTATTTAAAATGCCTAGAGTTTACTGATAACTGAAGACTTAACCTAATATTTTTTTACACTGAGATTCATAAAGTTTTAACTGAGATTCACAGAGAAATTATAGTAAAGTTAACAAGCTTTAATGTCCACAATCTGCTTTATTACTTTGTGGCTTAGGGACTTTTTTTAAAAAAAAACTAAAAGGTTAGTATTGTTCACTATCATTAGGGAAGTCTCCACTTTTAACATCCTCACCATATTGCGTAAAAGCAGTAGTCATCTCTTCATATAAATTCATGTAGCGTCTTAAAAAACGCGGATTGAATTCATGTGTCATCCCAACCATATCGTGAGTAACCAAAACCTGGCCATCAACACCATTTCCAGCACCAATACCTATTACAGGAATAGAAACACTTTTGGCAACTTCTTGAGCTAACTTAGCAGGTATTTTTTCTAAAACTATAGCAAAACAACCTGCTTTTTCAAGCATTAGAGCATCTTCTTTAAGTTGTTGTGCTTCTTGTTCTTGTTTTGCACGAACAGTATAAGTACCAAATTTATAAATAGATTGTGGTGTTAAACCTAAGTGTCCCATTACAGGAATTCCAGCATTTAAAATACGTTTAATAGATTCTTTCACCTCTTTTCCACCTTCCATTTTAACAGCGTGTCCTCCAGATTCTTTCATTATTCTTATGGCAGAACGTAAGGCCTCTTTTGGATCACTCTGGTAGCTACCAAAAGGTAAATCTACAACAACTAAAGAACGTTCAATTGCACGAACTACAGATGAGGCATGATAAATCATTTGGTCTAAAGTTATAGGTAAAGTCGTTTCGTGTCCTGCCATAACATTACTGGCAGAATCGCCAACCAAAATTACGTCTATTCCAGCTCCATCAACAATTTTTGCCATGGTATAATCGTAAGCTGTTAACATAGATATTTTTTCTCCACGTTTTTTCATATCGACTAACGATTTTACAGTTACTCTTTTATATTCTTTTTTTGCTACAGACATTTAGTTTAATTTAAGATAGGATGTAAAAATACTAAATTACTATATAATGTTCAGTTTTTATTTAAAGCTGAAAAACAATACATTGCATTTAAATTATTCTACTATGAAATACTACATTATAATTATCATGCTTTTTTTCTTCGGAAATATTACTGCGCAATCTGAAGCTGAAACAGAAGTTAAACAAACTATTGAAACTTTTTTTGAAGGTTTTCATAAGCAAGATAGTACTATAATGAATTCTATAATTTATAAGGATATAAAGTTACAATCCATAGGAAAGAATAGAGAAGGAGCGCTTGAGTTAACAACTACAGTATATTCTAAATTTTTAAAATCTATTGTGTCTATACCTCAAGATCAAAAATTTGAAGAAAAAATATTAAACTACACTATTCAAATTGATGGGAATATGGCAAATGCATGGACAGACTATCAGTTCTGGTTTAATGGTCAATTTAGCCATTGTGGTGTTAATTCCTTTCAGCTTATAAAAGAAAACAATACTTGGAAAATTTTCTATTTAGTAGACACACGTCGTCGCGAAGGATGCAATAAGGAATGAACATTACTCTGTATTTACTGAAAACTGTACACTGCTGAATATTTTTTTCTTAACAATCTGCCATGTTAACTCTAACTGCTAATCCACCTTTGCTAGTTTCTTTATACTTGTTATTCATGTCTTTGGCTGTTTCCCACATGGTTTCCACGACTTTATCTAAAGGTACTTTTGTATTTTTTGGATCTGTTTCTAAAGCTAACTCAGCGGCATTAATGGCTTTAATAGCTCCCATACTATTGCGTTCTATACATGGTATTTGCACCAAACCACCAATTGGGTCACAGGTTAAACCTAAGTGATGTTCCATAGCTATTTCGGCAGCAATCATTACTTGTTCTGGTGTACCACCAAGTAACTCTGTTAAGGCTCCAGCTGCCATTGCAGAACTTACACCAATTTCGGCTTGACATCCACCCATAGCAGCACTAATAGTTGCTCCTTTTTTAAAAATACTTCCAATTTCTCCAGCCACAAGTAAAAACTGCTTGATGTGTTTAAAATTGGCTTCATGGTTTTCTATGACTAAATAATACATTAAAACCGATGGTATTACACCTGCACTTCCGTTTGTAGGAGCTGTAACTACACGACCAAGAGATGCATTGACTTCATTAACAGCTAAGGCAAAGCAGCTTACCCATTTTAAAATTTGTCTGAATTTTACTTCACTCTGCCTAATAGATTCTAACCAATCTTGAGAAGTTACATAAGGCATTTCTATATTTAAATTCTTGTGCATATCAAAAGCACGACGCCTAACATTTAATCCTCCAGGTAGAGTGCCTTCAGTATGGCAACCAGTAAACATACAATCTAACATGGTTTGCCAGATGCGTTGTAGTTCAGAATCTATAGTCTTGTCGTCTCTAAGGGATCTTTCATTTTCTAAAACAATTTCAGAAATCGACTTATTTTCAGATTGACAAAAGGCCAATAATTCTGTAGCTTTATCTACTGGAAATGGAAATTCTTTTTTTAGAATTTTGTTTTCAGCGTCAATGGTTCGTTCTTCTTTAATTACAAAACCACCACCAATAGAATAGAAGGTAGATTGGTGAATTTCGGTATTAAACTTAAAAGCGGTAAATGTTATAGCATTAGAATGAAATGGAAGAAACACACGATTAAAAATAATTTCTGAATGTCTATCGAAGTCAATTATTTTTTCATTGCCTAAAACGAGTTTTTCGGTATTATCTATAGAAGCTATGATAATATCTATGGTTTCAGTTGTTATGTATTCAGGATCGCTTCCACTCAAACCTAGCATGATTGCTAAATCTGTGGCATGACCTTTTCCTGTTAAAGATAGTGAACCATATAAATCGACTTGAACTCTAGTAACGTCTTTAAAAACGTTTTCTTCTTTTAACTCATGCAACCAACGTTCTGCTGCACGCCAAGGTCCTAACGTGTGAGAGCTTGATGGTCCTACTCCAATTTTAAGCATATCGAAAACCGAAATACATTCCATAATTACTATATCGTTTTAGTTACACAAATATAGCTTTTTGTCTAAGCTCTAAGCATAAAAAAACAGCTTCAATTATTAATTGAAGCTGCCATACTAAGTAATACATTTATTAATTACTTAACGTATTGTTTAATCTCGTTATAATTGTTAATATCTATGTTTCTATTATTTATAAAATCTACAGGTAAAACCACAATTCTAAAGGTTTGATTAATCCGTTCATTATCTGTTAACAAGTTAAAATTAAAAGTTGGATGAGAGTCAATAAAAATGGTAACAAAATCGAAGTTGTGTTCAAAATTATATTGAAATTCCTCTGCGGTATTAATATATATAGTTTCAGGAAGTGGTTTCCAGACATCAAAACCGTCTATTTGACCTCTTAAATGATAAACTAATACCATATCAGATTCAAATAACTCAATATTTAGAGGAACCTCTAAAGACTCTTGGTAATTATTAGTAGATGAAAAACTTATGGTTCTTTCAAAAGATTGTCCTACAAAATTGACGCCATCAAAACCGTCGAATCCAGGAGGACCTTGCGGACCTTCGCAAGATGTTAAAAATAATGTAAGAACTGTGATAATAGATAATATACGCTTCATGATATTTGTTTTTATTTAATTTATATCAAAACTGATACCAAAGTAAGATGAAATTAAATTATTTCAGAAATATAACATATGACATCATGTCACATTTTTTCTACTGGCATAATCATTGTTTTAACCAATACGTAAATAATTATTAAAATACATTTCCGCAAAAGCGGCAAACTAAAACAAATATAAATTATGAGTAAGATTATTGGAATCGATTTAGGAACTACCAACTCTTGCGTTTCTGTAATGGAAGGTAACGAGCCAGTAGTTATCCCAAATGCAGAAGGTAAAAGAACAACTCCATCTGTAATTGCCTTTGTAGAAGGTGGTGAAATTAAAGTTGGAGATCCAGCTAAAAGACAAGCAGTAACTAATCCAACTAAAACAGTTTATTCTGTTAAACGTTTTATGGGTAACAAGTATTCTGAATCTAAAAAAGAGGCAGAGCGTGTACCATATAAAGTAGTAAAAGGAGATAATGACACACCTCGTGTGGATATTGATGGTCGTTTATACACACCTCAAGAATTATCTGCAATGGTATTACAAAAAATGAAAAAAACTGCTGAAGATTATTTAGGAACTTCAGTAAGTGAAGCAGTAATTACTGTACCAGCATATTTTAACGATGCACAACGTCAAGCTACAAAAGAAGCTGGAGAAATTGCAGGTTTAAAGGTACGTCGAATTATTAATGAGCCAACAGCAGCAGCTTTAGCTTATGGTATGGACAAAAAAGGAACAGACCAAAAAATAGTAGTATTCGATTTTGGTGGAGGAACACATGATGTATCTATCCTAGAATTAGGAGATGGTGTATTTGAAGTGTTATCTACAGATGGAGATACGCATTTAGGTGGAGACGATGTAGACCAAAAAATTATAGATTGGTTAGCAGATGAGTTCAATGCAGAAGAAGGTATGGATTTACGTAAAGATGCAATGTCTTTACAACGTGTTAAAGAAGCTGCAGAAAAAGCGAAAATTGAATTATCATCTTCTGAATCAACTGAAATTAATTTACCATACATTACAGCTACTGCTAGTGGACCAAAACACTTAGTGCGTACATTAACACGATCTAAATTCGAACAGTTAATTGACGATTTAGTAAAAAGAACAATTGAGCCATGTGCTACAGCTTTAAAAGCTGCAGGTTTATCTAAAAGCGATATCGATCAAGTTATTTTAGTTGGTGGATCTACACGTATTCCAGCAGTACAACAAGCAGTAGAAAAGTTCTTTGGAAAAACACCTTCAAAAGGTGTAAATCCTGATGAAGTGGTCTCTTTAGGAGCAGCAATACAAGGTGGAGTTTTATCTGGAGATGTTAAAGATGTATTACTTTTAGATGTAACACCTTTATCTTTAGGTATTGAAACAATGGGTAACGTAATGACAAAACTTATTGAAGCCAATACAACAATACCTACTAAAAAGTCGCAAGTATTCTCTACTGCAGCAGATAATCAACCTTCAGTAGAAATCCACGTGTTACAAGGAGAACGTGCTATGGCTGCAGACAATAAAACTATTGGTCGTTTTCATTTAGACGGTATTCCTCCAGCACAAAGAGGAACACCTCAAATTGAAGTAACCTTTGATATTGATGCTAACGGAATTATTAAAGTTTCTGCAACAGATAAAGCAACAAACAAGACACAAGACATTAGAATCGAAGCGTCTTCTGGATTAACTGAAGAAGAAATTCAAAAAATGAAAGCTGATGCTGAAGCTAATGCAGATGCAGATGCTAAAGCAGCAGAAAATGCTAAGAAATTAAACGAAGCAGATTCTATGATTTTTCAAACTGAAAAGCAATTAAAAGAATTTGGTGATAAATTATCTAATGATAAAAAAGCACCAATTGAAGACGCTTTAGAAGAATTGAAAAAGGCTTATGAAACTAAAGATATCGCAGTTATAGAGCCAGCGTTAGAGAAAATTAACGAAGCTTGGAAAGTAGCTAGTGAAGAAATGTATAAAGCACAAGCTGAAGCTCAAGGTGGAGCAGCAGGACCAGAAGCAGGAGCAGGAGAACCAGCTCAAGCAGAAGGTGACAATGTTGAAGATGTAGATTTCGAAGAGGTAAAATAAGCTTTTTGTTATCCTGCACTTGATGCAAAACCAATAAATACTAAAAACGTAATCATTAATTTGATTGCGTTTTTTTATGCTTAAACATTTTATTTATTACCAAGGCATGAGGAAAGGTTATGGCTGCAATAAAGGAAAACAAAATAGCATAAAGTAGTTTCTCTTCTTTAAAAATTGATACAACAACTACTATTCCAAATAAAGAAACTAACCAATACGGAAAAGCACCTTTTAGATAATTTATAATAGTTTCCTTTTTAAAACTACCATAAATAAAATGCACTTGCTCAAAGAGTGAAGGAATACTGTGCCAAAGGATAAAATATATTGTAAATCCCCAAATTAAAGTAGAAACCTTGAAGACTATAGCAAAAACGATTAAATAAAATAATTCTTTAAATATTATAATATTAAAGTTTTGTATTGTATTAAATAATTTCAATGCTAGTAACACCAACGCTATTGATGAGCTTACAAGACCATAAATTATAATTTCTTCAAAAATGGTATAATTGGTTATGGAATAAATAACCTCAATTACTTCTGTTGCATTAAATAGGAATAAAAGAAAAAGAATAAATAACCCATAGAAGAGATAAAATAATTTAACAAAAAATGGATTGGATTTTTTCATTTTACTTTCCCAATGTTGTTCTCCAAAATGAAAAGCACTAAAAATTATAAATAATATAAAAGCTATAATAGGTATGTAATAAAATAATACAACTGCTGAAAATACGGTAAGTAAATAAACACCTAAAACTTTAAAAAAAGGATGTTTTGTCTTTTTGTTAGAAATATTTTCTATTAATAAGATGTCATTAGATCCATGTAAGATTCCGAAAGAAAAAATTAAAATAAAACCCAAAATTATTTCATATTCTCCATGAACTATGGAAGTAATCCATAATCCTAAAAAACTCAACACAATTGATATATTGTAAATTTTGTCCATTTAATTATACAAGATTAATAATAAAAAACAAAAAATTTTGTTAAAATCGAAATAACTTTGTTAAAAAATTTAGTAGCTTTGTTAAAACATATTTTTAATTAACTAAACAATTTCACTATGAAAACTTTATTATTTTTTGCTGACGTTACCCAAAAAATGGATCCAACTGATTATGTAGGATTTACATTTTTTGTTGGTTGTATGGCCATGATGGCAGCATCAGCCTTTTTCTTTTTATCATTAAATCAATTCGATAAAAAGTGGAGAACCTCAGTCTTGGTCTCTGGACTTATTACTTTTATTGCCGCAGTACATTATTTTTACATGAGAGATTATTGGGCATCAAATGCCTATATTGATGGGGTCTTATCTATTAAACCAGAAACTCTTCGTCAAGCTTCCCCTACATTTTTTAGATATGTAGATTGGATTTTAACTGTACCATTAATGTGTGTAGAGTTTTACTTAATCCTAAAAGTTGCAGGAGCTAAGAAGTCATTAATGTGGAAAATGATATTTTTCTCTGTAGTGATGTTAGTAACAGGTTACTTTGGAGAAGCTGTTTTTAATACAGGACACGGTCCAGAAGTTTGGGGTGCAATTTCAGGTGCTGCGTATTTTTATATTGTATACGAAATATGGCTGGGTAGCGCAAAGAAACTTGCTGTTGCAGCAGGTGGAGATGTATTGAGTGCACACAAAATTTTATGTTGGTTTGTTTTAGTAGGTTGGGCAATCTACCCATTAGGATACATGATGGGAACTGAAGGATGGTACAACTCTATTTTACCACAAGGAGGAATTGATGTAGTGTATAACATTGCAGATGCTATTAATAAAATAGGATTTGGATTAGTTATATACTCATTAGCAGTAAAAAAGAATGAAACTGTTATTAGTTAGTTAATAAGTTAGTATATTCATTCTTAATTAAGCGTAACTCTCTAGAGTTACGCTTTTTTTATTTAATGTCATTTTATTAAATTAATTTAGCGACACTAATATTAATAATTGATGTACAAAAACTTAAAAAAAGTCATTAAAAAAATAGTTCCAAAAGCATTAATCTATAAAAACGAAAAATTTTTAAGAAGCGTAATTGCTTTAAAGTATAAAGGCAATACATTTAAATGTAATATCTGCGAGTTTAAGTTATCTCAATTCATCGAAAACGAAAGAGGAGGTCGTCTTTGCCCTAAATGTGGAAGCGTCTCTAGATCAAGACGGTTATGGCATATTTTAAAAGATGAGGTTGAAGGTAAAGTAATGCTTCATTTTTCTCCTTCGCTTAAATTAAGTCAAAATATTAAAAACTCTAAAGTAAAAGAATATATTACAACAGATTATGTGGGTGAGTTTAATGCTAATAAACAATTGGATATTGAAAATATAAATGAACCAGATCAGTATTTTGATTGTATTGTATGTTTTCACATTTTAGAGCATATCAAGCTAGACACTAAAGCAATGTCAGAGCTTTTAGAATATTAAAACCTAATGGTACCTGCTACATTCAAACACCTTTTAAGGATGGTACAATTTATGAAGATGATACCATTATAAGTAAAGTAGAGCGACTAAAACACTTTGGGCAAGAAGATCATGTAAGAATTTATTCTGTTTCTGGATTAATAGAACGTCTTAATAATGTTGGCTTTACAACAGAAACGCTTCATTTTACAAACGCTAAAGACAATCTTTTTGGTTTTTCTGAAAACGAAACAATTATAAAAGCCTTTAGGAATTAAAATATTATTTTTGTGCGTTTAGTTAAAAGCTATGCATGCATAATATTTATTATATTTGTTTAAATTTACAAGTCATATGAAAACCAAACTCACACAACTTTTAAACATAAAACACCCAATTATTCAAGCACCAATGTTTTTGGTATCTAACGTAGTAATGGTAACAGAAGCGATGAAAGGAGGTATTGCAGGTTGCATACCAGCGCTTAATTACAGAACACTTGATGAGTTACGTGCTGCCTTAAAGCAATTAAAAGCAAATAAGGTAGAAGGTGGAGCTTTTGGCTTTAATTTAATTGTTAACAAATCGAATTTAAAATATAAAGGACAATTAGAAGTCATTTGCAAAGAAGGCTGCGATTTTATAATTACTTCCCTTGGAAGTCCAGAAGAAACCATAAAACAAGCACATAAAGCAGGCATAAAAGTATTTTGTGATGTTACGGATTTGCGTTTTGCAGAAAAAGTACAACAGCTAGGAGCAGATGCTGCTATTGCAGTTAATAGCGAAGCTGGAGGACATAGAGGCAACTTATCTCCAGAGGAGTTAACTAGTCAATTAAGTAAAGCTTTAAGTATTCCAGTAATTTCTGCTGGAGGTGTTGGCTGTAGAGCAGATATAGATAGAATGTTAAGCTATGGAGCAGAAGGCGTTAGCGTTGGAAGTCCGTTTATAGCCTCTGTTGAAGCAGAAGTAACAGACGAGTACAAACAGGCTTGTGTAGATTATGGCGCAGATGATATAGTGATGACACAACGTATTTCTGGTACACCATGTACAGTAATTAATACACCATATATTCAAAAAATAGGGACTAAAGAATCTTGGATAGAATCTGTTTTAAACAAAAACAGAAAACTTAAAAAATGGGTAAAAATGATTCGTTTTTCGATAGGTATGAAAGACACAGAAAACGCTGCTAAAAAAGCAACCTATAAAACCGTTTGGGTTGCAGGACCAAGTATAGAGCATACCAAAGCGATTTTACCAGTAAAAGATATTATTGCCAAGTTGGTGAGTTAGAAGCTTTTTTAGAGTAGCATATAAATATTGTATGTTTTAATATTCTCAAACTACTTAAAAAAATGAATAAAGCTGTATTTATTTTTATAATTATATTTTTTTCGTCTTGTTCAACTCGTGACGATTTAGATATTAAGGACTATCCAATTATTACCTCCATAAATGAATTATCAGAATATTTTGATCTGAAAATAGACAAATCCGGAAAGTATGAAACAGCAAGTATCACTAATTATTTTGATGGATCTACAGAGTTAGAATATGCTTATGAATTATTAGAGTCACAAAAATATGATCCTTTATATTACTCCATAACAGTTGATAAAGAGAGAAGTATAAAAGATGCTAAAGAAGTGTATCTTCTTGGAAAAGGAGCACTAAGTTTAGTAGGAAATTCTTTTGGACAAGGCACTAAAGAAATTGATACAATTAAGCTTCCAGGAGATAATTCTTATTATGCGCTAAGAACGCTTGATGGAGAACCAAATGGTATGTTCTATATTGTTAGACAAGGAAGAACAGTATATACAATGATGGTATCTGGACTTTATACTCCAGACCATAGTTTACTTTTAGATTTATTGATACCAAAAACAGTTAATCTAGATAAATTTGAATTTGTTAAAAAATAGTATTTGTAATTCAAACTCAAAAATGGTTAGACCTAAACCAACCCATTAATAATTTCTACATTAACCACATGCTTCCCATTAAAAGGTATAATATTTACTTCATCACCAAATAATTCTCTTGAACGATTGGTTTCATAAGCCATGCGTTCTTCATTTAAATAGTCATCCTCAGTACCATAAACTAGAGATACTTTAGCTTTTAAAAATGCAAAATCATCTGCAACTAATTCCTTTGGTATGCCTCCAGAATGTAATACTAATTGTGAACATTGTAGTTTACGGTGTTTTAGATATCGAGTAGATACACTAACGCCTTGAGAGTAGCCAAAAATAATCAGGTTTTTGCTATCAGGAATTTCTTCTTCAGCTAAAATCGCATCAAAATAACGCATAATATTTTCGGTTTCTTTTACTGTGTTCTCTTTGGTTAACCAACAGGCACCAACATGTTTAAAACCATTTTGATAATACAAACTTGGAGCTTGAGGAGCAATAATGTAATTGTCTTCAGCATTTAGTCCTTTAAAATAGTTTATAAAATATTTGCTTAAATAACCCATACCATGGCAAACCAACCAGACATTTTTTGTGTTTTTGGTTAAAGTGTTTAAAGTAGAATATGGTTTTTTAGTACTGTAAAATATTTCTTTTTCTTTTGACTGCATTGTGCTTTGTTTCGTATTTTTACAAGATAAAATGAAGTATAAAAATACATTAAATAGATGAGTCTTTCTAAAGAAGAAATGCTTGCCAAAGCAAATGCAGCAAGCCAAAATACATTAATGGAAACTTTAAACATAGAAATTACCGACTTTGGTGATGATTTTTTAGTGGCTAGAATGCCAGTAACACCTAGAGTACACCAACCAGATGGTGTCTTACATGGTGGAGCAACAGCAGCCTTGGCAGAAAGTGTTGGTAGTTTTGCTTCTCATATTTTTATTGACACAGAAAAGTTGTTTGTTCGTGGTTTAGAAATTACTGCCAACCATTTAAAGAGCGTAACAGATGGTTTTGTTTATGCCAAAGCTACTTTTTTACATAAAGGTAGAACCACACAATTATTAGATATTAGAGTAACAGATGAAGCTGGTAATTTAGTCTCTATTTGTAGATTATCTACAATTTCGTTACCAAAAAAGAAGGAGTAAATGCTATTAGAAGATTTTTTTGAAATAGCCCAAAACCAATTTAACGATGCTTTGCCCTTTGTGTTATATCAAAAGCCAAACGCGTCTGTAGTAAAAGGTTTGTTTCAAAATAATGATTTGGTTTACACTTCAGAAAACTTAACCGAAAGTGGTTTTGTTTTTGCGCCTTTTAATATTGAAGAACGTACAGTACTTATTCCTAGTAATCAATCTGAAATATTAGAATGTGAGTTTGTAATTCCTGCGCAAACAGAAATCAACTTAAAGGAAGCTAATAATTTATCTGAAGCCAAATCATTTCATATCAATCTGGTATCGAAAGCCATAAAAGCTATTAAAAATAACACGTTTAAAAAAGTAGTGCTTTCAAGGAAGGAGGAGGTTAGCCTTTTAGAAGGAAATCCAATAGAGCTATTTAAACGCTTGTTATCACAATACAAATCAGCTTTAGTATATTGTTGGTACCATCCTAAAATAGGATTGTGGCTTGGCGCAACACCAGAAACCTTATTAAGCATTACTGGAAATAGGTTTACTACCATGGCTTTGGCAGGAACACAAGCGTATAAAGGCAACAATAATCCTACTTGGAAAACAAAAGAAACCCAAGAACAACAGTTAGTTACCGATTTTTTGGTAAATAATTTACAACCGTTAGTAAGTAGTTTAAATGTTTCAAAAGTAGAAACTGTTAAAGCAGGAACTTTACTACACTTAAGAACTCAAGTTTCAGGAATTTTAAATTCAAATTTAAAAGCAATTGTCGAGGTGTTGCATCCAACACCTGCAGTTTGTGGACTGCCAAAAGCAGTATCAAAACAATTTATATTAGAAAATGAAAACTACAAACGAGAATTTTATACTGGTTTTTTAGGTGAATTAAATATAACCGAGAAAATAACCAGAAACACAAACAGACGTAATATCGAGAACAGTGCTTATAATTCTGTAAAGACCGTTTCGAACTTATTTGTTAATCTAAGGTGTATGCAATTAACAGACGTTAAGGCGCACATTTATATTGGAGGTGGTATTACCAAAGATTCAATTCCAGAACAGGAATGGGAAGAAACTGTTAATAAATCTCAAACCATGAAAAAGGTGTTGTTTTAATTCGGTTTAAAATAGACGATTTTGTATTTTTACATTTCAGATGAAACACCCAAAAATTCCACTCGCTCAAACCGTTGTTCAGCTTTGTAAAGCTAAAAACATACAGCATATTGTATTGTCACCAGGCAGTAGAAATGCACCTTTAACTATAGGATTTTCTCACGATCCTTTTTTTAATTGTTATAGTATTGTAGACGAGCGTTGTGCTGCATTTTTTGCTTTAGGAATTGCACAACAAATTCAAGAACCAGTTGCTGTTGTTTGTACTTCTGGTAGTGCGCTTTTAAATTATTATCCTGCTGTTGCAGAGGCTTTTTATAGTAACATTCCATTAGTTATTTTAAGTGCAGACAGACCAAAACATTTAGTTGGTATTGGAGATGGACAAACTATTAATCAAGAAGACGTATTTAAAAATCATATTTTATATTCTGCTAATTTAAAGCAAGATTTAAGTGAAGAAAATAAACTTGAGTTAGAAGAGTTGCCTTTATTAAAAAATATTAAAAACAAGCTAGAAAAATATCTTGGCTTACAAAGAACAATTCAGCAACATAATGATGAACAGATAAATGCAGCAATAAATACCTCTATTTCACAAAAAGGTCCAATTCATATTAATGTGCCATTTAACGAACCTTTGTATGATATGGTAGACGAATTAGTTGTTAACCCAAAAGTGATTCCGTTATCCAAAAACGGTATTGAAGTTGAAGACTTAAGTGCCTTTATAAAGCAGTGGAATATAGCAAAACGCAAACTAATTTTAGTAGGTTCAAACTTGCCAAATACCGTTAACCAAAACTATCTAGATATTTTAGCAGCAGACGAAAGTGTTTTAGTATTAACTGAAACAACTTCTAATATTCACCATGAGCGTTTTATTCCTGGAATAGACAAGTTAATTGCAGCTCTAAACACAAAAGAATTTGAAGCACTAAAACCAGATATCCTATTAACATTTGGAGGACTTGTTGTGTCTAAAAAAATTAAAAAGTTTTTAAGAGAATATAAACCTAAACAACATTGGCATATTGGAGAACATAACGCTAATGATACCTACTTTGTATTAAATAAAGTATTTAAAACAAGTGTAAATACGTTCTTTTCTAAATTTTTAGTACAAACTAAAGCAATACAAAGCGACTATAATAATTTTTGGCTTTCTGCATTTAAAAGCAGAAGAGAAAAGCATGAAGACTATATAAAATTAATGCCTTATTGCGATTTTAAAGTATTTGCTATTTTATTAAAAGCAATTCCCAGACATTCTCAATTTCAAGTAGGTAATAGCTCAGCCATTAGATACACACAGCTTTTCGATTTAGATACTACTATTCAAGTCTTTTGCAATAGAGGAACAAGTGGAATAGATGGTAGTACAAGTACAGCAATTGGTGCAGCACTAGCCTCTCCATTGCAAACCACTTATATTACTGGAGATTTAAGTTTTCTATACGATAGTAATGCACTTTGGAATAATTACACACCTAACAATTTTAGGATTATTGTTATAAATAATGGAGGTGGAGGTATTTTTAGAATTTTACCTGGACATAAAAACACGTCTAACTTTGATACTTTTTTTGAAACTAAACACAATTTAACAGCAAAACACTTATGTCAAATGTTTGGATTTGAATACGCTACAGCTACAAATGAAAAGGAGTTATCTGTACATTTAGATAATTTTTATACTGTAGGAAAACAGCCTAAATTATTAGAAGTTTTTACTCCTGGAGATAAAAATGATGAGATTCTTTTAAACTATTTTGCCAAGATTAAGTGATTAAACGATAGATTTTTCCGTTTATCGAAATTGAAACTTTAATTTTTAAATACAGTAATTTTATTCATTCAAAAAAATTGTATATTTAGAGAGTATTAAAAAAACTAAAACTACAATTATGAGTAAAAGAGATGACCTAATCGTAAAATATGCTGCAGATTTAAAAGACAAGTGTGGTACTAATCCAGATATGGATTTTTTAACAAAAGTAACTATTGGTTGTGGACCATCTATCTATAATAAAGATGCTGCAACTGTTTCTGGTTCAGATCAAAGTGAGTTAGATACTGTAAAAAATAATTTCTTAATTAAGAAATTGGGTTTAAAAGATAGTGCAGATTTAGATAAAGCAATAGACTCTGTAATGGAAACATACGGTCGTTCAAACAAAAACAAATATAGAGCAGTAGTATATTACTTACTTGCTAAGCATTTTAAAAAAGAGTCTGTTTATAAATAGGCCTTGTTCAATAAATTTTATCAAGCGTTATAACTTAGGTTATAGCGCTTTTTATTTAAACATTAATTTAGTTTTATAAAGCAGTTTTCTAAATTAAAAAAAGCATATTTAAAATTTAATATTAGTATTTTTGTACCATGATACATATTGGAGAATTTAATACATTAGAAATACTTAGAGATACAGAACCAGGTATGTTTCTAGGCGATACAGAAGGTAATGAAGTTTTATTGCCTAACCGTTATGTAGAAGATGTTTTTAAAGTTGGAGATGATGTAGAAGTATTTATTTACTTAGATAACGATGAGCGATTAGTTGCTGTAACAGATGAGCCACACATTACCAAAGGTGATTTTGCAGTTTTAAGATGTAATGCAGTAAACGATTATGGTGCTTTTCTTGATTGGGGAATGGTTAAAGAATTGTTCTGTCCATTTAAAGAGCAAGCTTTCCCAATGAAAAAAGGAGGATGGTACTTGGTACATTGTTATTTAGACGAAAAATCTGAAAGACTCGTAGCTTCTAGTAAAACAAATCGTTTTTTAGATAATACAGAACTCACTGTTGAAGAGTTTGAAGAGGTAAATCTAATAGTCTCTCATCCTAGTGATTTTGGAATGAATGTGATTATAAATAAGCAGCATATGGGCTTAATTTATAAGGATAATATTTTTCAAGAGTTAAGTATTGGAGATCGTTTAAAAGGTATTGTTAAAAAAATTAGACCAGGAAACAAGTTAGATATCGCTCTAGGTCAAATAGGCTACAGAAATATAGAACCTAATGCAAAGAAAATTCTAGATACATTAGGCGATAATTCTGGTTATTTACCACTTCACGATAAATCTTCTCCAGAAGCCATAAAAGAAGCTTTAGAGATGAGTAAAAAGAATTTTAAAAAGGCAATAGGTACGCTTTATAAGCAAAAACAAATTACTATTGAGAAAGATGGTATTCGTTTAGTTTAAATTTAAATTAATTTTAGATTTTATAGCCTCTGGTATAGCATCTTTATGCACCATTATAGAAATAGTTTTAAGTTTCATATAAGCTTCGCTCATATTTATAAAACCATCATTTCCTACATTTTTAGTTCCCCAAGAATTCTTTACTTTATAATAAGTGTTTCCATTTTGATCTTTAATAATGCCAGTTATATGCATTAAATGATCGTCTGTTGTATTAAAGTTTTCGAATTCTTGTTGTCTATATTCAGGTGTAATATCCATTTCTGGCATAATATTTACAAGTGCATCACTACTATCTTTAGCTTCTGGAATGACAGCTACACCATGTTTAGAGGAGAATGTTTTTTCACTTACATCACAATCTAATTCAATGGTGTAGCCTTTATTTAGAGCATAATTTATTGTTGACATTAAATCAGTTAACGGTACGTTATAAAAACTTCCGTTAGAAAAATTATCTGGAATGTTTAAAATAAAATTAGTGTAATAAGGTTGATGAGTAAACGATGTAATAGTAACATAATTCTTAGGATTAATTTTTGACATTTCTAAAAAAGACTGTGGCGTGTAGTCTACACCTTCATAATTAAAAGTCGTTATTTTTTTTCCTAAATAATAATCTAGAACAGCTTCAACATCTGTTTTCCAATTAGTTTTATAAGCTTTTTCATCTTTTAGATAGGAGGTAACAATAGTTTTTAAAGAATCTGCTAATTTAGAGTGGTTGTGTTTTTTTTCGTTCTCTTTCAATCCAGAAAATAAAATATTCGGTACAATACCATTTTTAGAAATACTATTAATTACATCGTGTGCTAATCCGCCTTGGCTAAATTGTGCTTTTCCTTGTCTCATAACGTAATTCCAGGCTTTGTCTGTGTATGTTTGCCTTACAGTATACATTTCAGATAAATCAATTTGCTTGCCAGTAAGCCTAATGATTTCACTTTCTAAGAACGAAGAGGCCGAAAAACTCCAACAAGTTCCAGTACTACCTTGGCTAATAACATCTGTAGCATCTAAATCTACAACAGTTTTAAACTCGTAAGATTGTGAAAAACCAAAAAAGGATACAAAAAGTAAAATATATAATGCGCTAATATTTTTCATAGGAAGACTGCTATTTATTTAAAATGATTTATTTTTGACTAAAATAAGAAAAATGAGCAAACCAGATTGGAAAGTCGCTAAAGAATTTGAAGATATAACTTATAAAAAGTGTAATGGTGTTGCAAGAATAGCCTTTAATAGACCAAACGTAAGAAATGCGTTTAGACCAAAAACTACAAAAGAATTATACGAAGCTTTTTATGATGCAGGAGAAGACACGAGTATAGGTGTAGTTTTATTGTCTGCCGAAGGTCCATCGACCAAAGATGGTGTATATTCTTTTTGTTCTGGAGGAGACCAAAAGGCTAGAGGTCATCAAGGTTATGTAGGTGACGATGGTTATCACAGACTAAACATCTTAGAAGTACAACGATTAATTAGGTTTATGCCAAAAGCAGTAATTGCAGTAGTTCCTGGTTGGGCAGTGGGAGGAGGACACAGCTTACATGTGGTTTGCGATCTTACTTTAGCCAGTAATGAACATGCTATTTTTAAACAAACAGATGCAGATGTTACTAGTTTTGATGGAGGCTATGGCTCTGCTTATTTAGCTAAAATGGTTGGGCAGAAAAAAGCACGCGAAATCTTTTTTTTAGGAAGAAATTACTCTGCTCAAGACGCTTTTGAAATGGGAATGGTAAATGCTGTAATTCCTCACGATGAATTAGAAGATACAGCATATAAATGGGCTCAAGAGATATTAGAAAAATCACCAACGTCTATTAAGATGCTAAAATTTGCAATGAATTTAACAGACGATGGTATGGTTGGTCAACAAGTATTTGCAGGAGAAGCAACACGTTTGGCTTACATGACAGATGAAGC
>ENA-OUOG01000748-OUOG01000748.1-marine-metagenome-genome-assembly--contig:-NODE-748-length-41104-cov-15.896922_pt1 | contig 41104 bp, 35 predicted proteins | sample MGYA00248635_ERZ508505 | MGnify/ENA primary metagenome ERZ508505 (study PRJEB26176, sample SAMN06267871) | marine metagenome | isolation source: Saanich Inlet, British Columbia, Canada | place: Pacific... | reverse complement strand
TACAGATAGAGGCTATGGCGCAAACTGGCGGAGTTTTTGCCTTGAACCAAGTGGAAGATCCAGAGAATTACTCGACCTATTTCTTGAAAATTGACAACGTTCGATACAAGAAAAAGGTAATACCAGGAGACACGATTGTTTTTGAATTAGAGTTAATCAGTCCGATAAGAAGAGGGTTGGTAAACATGAAAGGAAAAGCATACGTAAACGGAATTATTGTGTCAGAAGCTGAAATGCTTGCGCAAATCGTAAAAGAAAAAAACAATTAATTATGAGTAATCCTCAAGCAAACATTCATCCAAACGCAAAAATTGCGGAAGGGGCAATTATCGAACCTTTTGCTACGATTGGTGACAATGTAGTAATTGGTGCAGGAACATGGATAGGTCCTGGAGCAGTGATAATGAGCGGTGCCCGAATTGGAGAAAATTGCAAAATTTTTCCAGGTGCAGTAATCTCTGCCATTCCGCAGGACCTTAAGTTTGAAGGAGAAGATACGACTGTTGAAATTGGAGACAACACGACTATCCGTGAGTGCGTGACCATTAATAGAGGAACTGTAGACAAAATGACTACCAAGATTGGAAATAACTGCCTTGTAATGGCTTACACCCACTTTGGGCACGACACCATAATGGGTGACAACTGTGTAGTTGCCAACTCCGTGAATATTGCCGGACATGTAACAATTGAAGATTGGGCAATAATCGAGGGAATGGTTGGAGTTCAGCAATTTACGAGAATAGGAAAGCATGCGTTTGTTGCTGGAGGCAGCATGGTAAGAAAAAGTGTCCCTCCTTTTGTAAAAGCAGCTAGAGAGCCTATTTCTTATGTAGGAGTGAATGCCATTGGATTGCGAAGAAGAGGATACAGCAATGAGCAAATTACCAACATTGAAGATGTGTACAGAACAATTTATGTGCAAAACAAAAACATGACCCAAGCACTAAAAATTGCCGACCTGGAACTTCCAAAGTCTCAAGAAAAACAAGAAATTCTTGACTTCATAAACCAGGAAACTAAAGGAATAATGAGGGGGTTTAATTAAAGAAAAGAACAACTAATAGAGTCACCTGATTTTAGCTGTTTTTAAGAAAAATAATTTGCCACAATTCCATTCCTATCACCATGAAAGAACTAGGGCAGATCAAATAATTTGGTAAAAAAGAAATAGATTCAACATGAAAATCGCTCTTGAAAATGCAGGTAAAAAGTATAACAGAGAATGGATTTTTAGAAATTTATCTCTTGAAATAAATAGTCCTTCTTCCATTGTAATTACCGGAGGAAATGGTTCTGGAAAATCCACTTTACTCAAATCTATTTCGGGATTTGAAACACCTACTGAAGGCAAAATAACTTACTTGGAGGACCAAGAAATAGCTCCTGAAAAAATCTATAGAAAAGTATCGTATACGGCTCCTTACATTGGCGTGATTGAGGAATACACCATGGAAGAGTTATTTCAATTCTACAGCAAACTAAAACCATTCAGAAATGAAATTAACTACCCAGAGTTTCTTGCTATCATTGAGCTAGAAAAAGCAAAGAAAAAGGCCATTAAGGACTTTTCTTCGGGAATGAAACAACGAGTAAAACTTGGACTAGCTATCTTATCTGACACTCCCATTTTACTTCTGGATGAACCTACTTCAAATTTTGACAAGAATGCCATTACCTGGTATCAAAACTTGATACGAAACAACCTTGATAACAGAATTGTGTTTGTCGCTTCCAATAATCAACAAGACGAATCCTTCTTTTGTGAAAAGGAAATAACTATTGAAGCCTATAAAAAATGATCGGGTTTGTTTCGCAACTTCAGGCCGAATTTGAACAACGAGCCGACCGAAATATTGCTCGACAACAAGAAGCCTATCTCAAAAATAAATTCCAACTTTTGGGTTTAAAAACACCCACCAGAAAGGAAGCCCAACAGGCATTTTTGCTGAAAGCAAATCTTCCCGAAAAATCTGAACTAACCGAAATCACGAAAAGTCTTTGGAAAAAACCTCAACGAGAATTTCAATATTTCGCCATCGACCTGAACAGAAAATACCTAAAAAAAATTGAAAAACCCGACATAGAACTGTTCGAAATGATGATCACTGACAAATCATGGTGGGATACGGTTGATTTAATCGCTTCGAATATTATAGGCAGCTATTTCAAGTTATTTCCGGAAGAAATAAAACCCGTTACAGATAAATGGATGAGCTCTGGAAACATTTGGTTACAGAGAACTTGCCTTCTTTTTCAATTAAAATACAAAGAAGAAATAAACACCGAATTGCTTTCGAAATTCATCCTAGCGCTTGTAGGCACAAGCGAATTTTTCATCAACAAAGCCATTGGTTGGATTTTGAGAGAATACACGCGCACAAACCCTGACTGGGTACTCGCATTTGTACAAACGAATAAAGACAAATTGAGTAATTTATCTAAAAATGAGGCATTGAAATTAATCGGTTAAAACTTTTCACAAACCACACAAATCTTGTCCTCGTCTTTGTTTGTTGTAAAAAACAAATACAGTTCGCCTCCCTCTTTTATATTCAGCGTTTTCCTCAAGGCATCCACTTTCTTCGGGAAATTACGTGTTGTAACATTCGCCTTTTTTCCTCCAAATTGTTTCTTTATTGCTTTAGTCTGGAAAGGAATTATCTCTTTTACCCGAAACGAACGTCCAGGAAAATCAATGGATTCATTGCTTGTATAAAGATGAGAGTGCTTATGCAGCTTAGCTACTTCCAACTGAACAGAAACCTGGTTAAACGCGCCCGATTTTAGCACAGCCGAATTAGGCTCATACAAATAACTCAAGGGTCGCGAATAGGTTGGCACGTGATTACCTTCTTGAGCTAGTTCAAATTGGAAGGTTTGTTTTGCTTTTCCCAACATGTTTACCGTTTTTATTGTTGGCTCACTAGTATGCTCTTTCTCCAAAATCCAGAGCAATTCTTTTACTTCATTTTTCACCGCTACTACATGAATTTCTTTCACGAACTCCAACTCAGAAATTCCTTGAGAAATATCTACTAAGGGAGAAGTTTTCATCATTATATGCCGCGATTTAGAAAACAACAAATCTAAATTTTCGGGAACGTTGGGCAAGCAATCTTTTAACAAAAATACCTTTCCTTTTGCCTCACTCCTGCGGGAAGGGTCAAGATAAATCCAATCATACACTGTATCATTATCGTGTAAAAATCTCATTCCATCTCCGCAAATAAATTCGCAATTATTTACCGCTAATTGCCGGAAATTATGAGCCGTAATTGCCGAAAGCTGTGGAGCTAATTCGCAGTGGATAATCGTATCGAAAACCTGAGAAAAATAAAAATCATCCACCCCAAATCCACCTGTTAAATCAATGAAACTTTTTCCAGAAATTAAGCTCGATTTATACCGCGCAGTTTCTTCCGAAGAGGTTTGTTCTATCGAAATTTTAGGTGGAAAATACACATCCTTCAGTTCGAACCAAGTAGGTAATTTATCTTTACACTTTAACTTTCCAACAATCTGCTCAGCTAACTCTTTGTTTGTAACTCCTTCAAAAACAGAGTTTTTTAAAATTAATTGATTTATATCGGTGCGTAAATTTACACCTATAAACTCTTGAATCTCGCTTCTCAATAATTCTTTATTCATCTTTTTGAATTATTGCAATACTTAACCGAATCTCTCCATAAGAAACTTGTTCCTCTAGTTTTTCGTAAATTGGTTTTAGCGAATTCTCTTTGTTCAGGCTCTCATACACTTTCCTTACCTTTTCGATGGTATTGGCCTCTACAAACTGATGTAAATTCACCTCTTTTCCTTCCGAATATAATTGAGATAAATGAGAAAAAATAGTGGTTATGCTCAACCCTCTTTTTTCAGCAATTTGCTCGGGAGTGAAACCTTCTTGGTACAACCCAAAAGTTTCTAATGTGGTTGGAATTTTTTTTGGCTTGGCAGTGGCCTTAAATTTTCGTACCACCTCCATAAATTCTTCTCCGTACTCCTGCATCTTGTTCATCCCTACTCCCGAAATGGCTAGAAATTGATTTTCTGTAACCGGCAATTCTTTGGCAATTTCTTGCAATGTTTTATCATTAAAAATAATATAGGCCGGCACATTTTCTTCTTTAGAAATCGCATACCTTACTCTTTTCAGGTCTTTAAATAGTTCTTCATTTACCTCTCCTTCATTGGCGATTCGCACAACTTTTGGTTTCTTCTTTTTCTCTTCGGCAGTCACTGGATAGGTAAGTTCCACTTTCTTTTCGCCCTTTAGCACTTTCTTACCCAAGGAAGAAATCTTTAGAGCAGAGTTTTCGCTATACATTATTTCTATCAGTCCTTGATTTGCCAATTGGATGATGTAATCTCGCCAATCAAAAAAACTAACTTCTTTACCCACTCCATAAGTTTTTAGTTGAGCATAATTCTTTTCGTGAACATCGGCATTGTTCGAACCTCGCAAAACATTAATGAGCATCGTAATTCCTTCCTTCTCACCCATTCGAGCTATACCTGAAAGGGCTTTTTGCGCCAAAATGGTTCCATCAAAGTTTTTTGGTGGGTTTTGACAAACGTCACAGTTTCCGCAGTTCTTCAATAAATGCTCCCCAAAGTAAGACAACAAAATTTTTCTTCGGCAAGATTTTGCCTCGGCAAACTGAAGCATTCTATTCAATTTTTCTTTTTGCATGGAAGAATGAGCGCCATCATCTGCAAACTGGCTGTACAACACAAAATCTCTCATGTTGTAATAGAGTCGGGTTTCTGAAGGCAACCCATCTCTCCCAGCTCTTCCAATTTCTTGGTAATATCCTTCCAGATTCTTAGGCAAATTGTAATGAATCACCCATCTCACATTAGATTTATCAATTCCCATCCCAAAAGCAATAGTAGCCACAATAATCTTGGTATCGTCATTAATAAACTCTGTCTGAATCTTTTCTCTATCTTCCGAATTCATTCCTGCATGATAATATTCTACAGAATGACCTTCCTCTTTTAAATACTCGGCTACCTCTTCGGTATTCTTTCTGCTCAAACAGTATACAATTCCACTTTCTCCTCGTTTTCTTTCCACAAATCGAGCAATCTCTTGCAATTTTTTCTTTTTGGGAACCTGCCCACGCACTTCTATACTTAAGTTTTTACGGTCAAAGGAAGAAATGAATAATTTCGAATCTTTCAGCCCCAACTGCTCCTCGATATCTTGTCTTGCCGATTTATCGGCTGTGGCGGTAAGCGCCATAAAAGGTACCTCCGGCAAAGAGTTTCTGAATACTTTAAGTTGAGTGTATTCCGGTCTAAAATCATGGCCCCACATACTTACACAATGAGCCTCGTCTATGGCTACCAGTTTAATATTAAGCTCTTTGAGCCAAGAATTACTGACAGATATCAATTTTTCTGGAGACAAATACAGCAACTGAATCTTGCCTTTCATTGCTCTATCTATCACGTCATTTTCTTCCTGGGGCGAGATAGAACTATTAAAAAAATCCGCTTTTATGCCGTTTCCCTTGAGAGCTTGCACCTGGTCTTTCATGAGCGATATTAAAGGGGAAACCACGACTGTAATTCCCTCCATACACAAAGCAGGAATTTGAAAACAAATGGATTTTCCTCCGCCAGTTGGCATTAGTACGAAACTATCTTTTCGTTCTAAAGTCCTCGTAATTATTTCTTCCTGTAACGGACGAAATTCATTGTAACCGAATACTGTTTTCAATATTTCCTTAGGAGTGTTGCTCAATTCTATTTTATTTCATCGGAAACAATTGTAGCTCCCTTATTTCTACTTCTACTTCTTGGCTAAAATCTATTTTTAGCGAATTATACTCTTCGTCCATCACAAACCAATAACCCACGATTTTATCTCCTGGCAGTACTTTTTTGCCTTTGTACTTTTTATAAAATCTAGAAACTGGCTTCGATTTCTCTTTTTCTATTGCAAATAATTTCCCTTCGGTTAAGTGTTCGTAAATAACGTGTTCTACATTTTTAAAAGGCAATATTGGCATGACTTAATTTCCTGAATTTGTATTGCCTAAATTTAGGATAGTTTCGAGGAAAATAAAAATCCTATTTCTCTCTTTCTCACTTTCAATTTTTCTAAATTTGGTCACAAAATAATTCAATTTGGTATTTGCAACTCGACATAGAAAACTGATCATCCTCCTTTTCTTGTTAATTACCGCATTTTTTGGTTTTCAACTAACCAAAGTTGAATTTGGTCACGACCTCAACGATTTTTTTGATAGAGACGAAAAGGTATTTGTGTTCAATGAAGAATTCTTCAGTCATTTCGAAGAAGAACTTCCTAATTCTCTAATGATTGGGATAAAAAACAATCAGGAAATTGACTACAAAACTGCTCTGGAGATAGATTCTTTTTCGCGTTCGATTGAGAAGATTAAAGGAGTCCAGCGAGTATTCTCGGTAACAAACCAGCAGCTTGCCGTGTTTTCCAGTTTTGGCACAATTCCTTATGATGTACTAAAACTTGATTCCGAAGAGATTTTTTCGGAAACTTGGGTGGAGCTTGATTCATTGCCCGATATTAAAAATAGATTCGTTAGCAAAAACAACAAATCTGCACTTATTTATGCCATAATTCAGGACTCACTTCCTCTCGATTCCTTAAAAGAAATGAAAGAAAAAACAGATATTGCCGCGCAAGGCTTTAGCTTCGAGGAGGTGTTTTTTGTGAATACTAAACACAACGATTTTCTTATCACAAAAAAAATAAAGGACGATTCGAGTCACCTCATTTTTATCGCTTTTATTTTGATCATCCTCATTCTGCTTTACTTTTTTAGGTCGTTGGTAGGAATCGTAATTCCGTTTGCCATCGTTGTGAGTTCAGTTATCTGGATAATGGGAACCATCTCATTATTTGGTTTCAAGATAAATGTACTTACCATAGCCATTCCGGTCATTGTGGGCGTAATTTCTTTGAGCGATGTAATTCACATAATTTCGAGGTACAGCGAAGAAAAATCAATCGATAAAATTGAGAAAATACGAGGAACCCGCAACGATATTCTCAAAGCTATTATTCTTACAACATTAACTACTTCTTTTGGATTTCTTTCTCTTTCAAACTCTAACATTCAGGTGTTTAACGAATTTTCGGTTTTCACTGCCGTAGGAGTATTTTATGCCTTTGTACTTGCCTATTTTTTACTTCCCGTACTCTTGTATTATTCCAAAAAAATTACGCTGCACAATTCTCTCGAAAAACTTACTCCTCAAAGACTTTGGATAAAACCCACTCTTCTTGTTTCTGTGATTGCCCTGATTCTATCAATATTGGGAATCCTACAAGTAAAACACAACAATTTTGTGTACGAAAACATGGGGGAAAAAGATGAGATTACCCAAATCATGAATTTCATGGAAGAGGAAATGTATGGAATTAGAGACTTAACAATTACTGTTGCTCTTCGAGACACGAACGCTTCACTTTTTGACCAATCAATTCTTTCTCAATTAAATAAAATAGAGAATTTTGTAGAAACGGAGTACAAAGCAACAGTAAATATGGGCTTGGCTACTGCGGCAAAACAAGTAAACAGAGCGCTTAACGGAGGTGAACCAGCCGCTTACTCTATTCCTGAAGACGAATATGACGCAAAACGAATAAAACAAAAAATCTTAAAAAACGGGCGATTACTCAAGCTCAAAAGTTTTGTTTCGAGGAAAAACAACTCAACCTTTATACAAACGAAAGCTAAAGATTTTGGCAGTTACCAAACTCGAAGATCCAATGAAAAACTGATTGAATTTGCCAAAGTGAACACACCTGATCTTGACATCAACTTTGGAGGTACAGCCTATATTATTGATGAAACCAATGTGAATGTGTCCAATGGAATGATTTGGAATCTTTTTCTGATTATCATTTTTATCTTTTTTATTGTGTCTTTTATTTTCAAATCGTTTTCGATTGGTTTTTTCTCTCTATTCCCCAACATCTTGCCACTCATTGCTATTACCGCCATTGTAGGTTGGTTCGATTACGGAATGAATATAGGTACCACAATTGTGTACACCATCGCATTTGGAATTGCCGTGGACGATACAATTCACTTTTTGGGAAGGTATAAAATTGAGCTAGACAAAGGAAACTCAAATTACGACTCATTGATTACCACTATCAAAACGAGTGGCGGAGCAATTTTGCTTACCACCTTGGTGCTTGTTGCTGGTTTTGGCGTATTAATTCTCTCTAGTTTTTACGCAAATTTTATAACTGGCTTACTCGTAACTATTAGTTTGATTGTTGCACTACTGTGCGATTTATATCTCTTGCCAGTATTGCTCAATTGGTTAAAAAAAGACAAATAACTTGCCACCAAATCGTACTATTCGACTGTTCTTGAAACCCAAACACCTCAAAAAAAAGGAGCGTTAAAGCAACCTTTGCGGTAATCGGATTTCTTTTTGGAATTGACTCACATTGAACGAAAGAAACTCCTTCAACTCCCAACTCGAAAAATGGACAGTTTGCTTTCCTCGTTGATAAGCAGAGCGATACAAGCGCCAATACTCAGGAAACAAGACAAAACCAACGAATGCAGAAATCCGTGCTAATTTCGATTTTTTGCCGTTTCCAATTAAGAAAAACTGCATGGCCGCTTCCTCGTGCATCTCGGTTCCGTAACCTGTTATGACATGAAAAGCATCGTGACTTTCCATTTTAGGATTTACCTCAAATCCATTTTTATCTAAAAACAAAGATATTTCGTTGCCAATACTTCCGCAAGAAAACCTCGACAAGCTTGCCTTCGTTTCACCCCAAGCTACTTTTTTTCCCTTAAAATGCTCTCTGTACCAATTAACCAAAGGCAAAGCAAACCTATTGAAAACTAAACTTCTTGCAGTTCTCGTTTTTCTGAAAATTAAATAATCAACCATGATGTTTTTTTTATGCTAACGAGAGGATTCACGGTCTGTTATGGTTTTAAGATTATTTAACTTTTCACCTCTCATTGTCATTCTCGCGAAGGTGTGAATCTTATTCATCGACTTCTACTTTTTTATAATTTACTTACCCAATGAGTTCATTGGTGTAAGATTTCAGCTTCTTTTTTTGATTCAAGACAAAAAAAGAAAAACACTAAAGTAGACCCCATCAAAACATTCATCGCAATTTCCTTATCTTTATTCACGATTAAAAAAACGAGTTTCTTTATATGAAAAAATTACTTCTGCTCACTTTTCTTTTACCCGTCTTATTTGTTTCGGCCAATAAACCTTCCTCGGAAATATATGTAGGTCTTCAAAAATTACACTCGCTCAAACGAGTGCTGTACATTGCCGCTCATCCCGATGATGAAAACACAAGAGCCCTTGCTTGGTTCTCATTAAGCGAACATGCTCAAACAGCTTATTTATCACTCACAAGAGGAGATGGTGGCCAAAACCTGATTGGAAATGAACTGAGCGAACAACTGGGGGTTTTGAGAACCCAAGAATTACTCGCAGCGCGTTCTTACGATGGTGCCAATCAATATTTTACTCGTGCAGTTGACTTTGGCTACTCCAAATCGGCTGAAGAATCTTTGGAAAAATGGGGAAAAGAAGAAATCCTGTCGGATGTGGTTCTCATGATAAGAAAATTTCGTCCGGATGTAATTGTGACCCGTTTTCCGCCAGACAAAAGAGCTGGGCATGGTCATCACACAGCTTCGGCAATGCTTGCGCTAGAAGCATTTGACAAAGCTGCAGACCCCAACTATTTGCCTGAACAAGTAACCAAATTGGGCACTTGGAAAACTACTTCTATCTATTGGAACTCCTCCGTGTGGTGGTTCAATGACTTGCCTGAATTAGCCAAAAACAATCCAGACTATCTGATTGCTGACATTGGCGGATACAACTCTTATTTGGGGCAATCTTACAATGAAATTGGGACAATTGCAAGGTCACAGCACAAATGCCAAGGATTTGGAGCCATTACCGAAAGAGGATCTAGAACAGAGTACTTTCAGCATTTGAAAGGAGCAAAACTCTCTCAATCCTTTTTTGAGGCCAACCAATTCTCTTGGCAAAAGCTCATTGGGAAGCAAATTGAGAATAAATTCAATAATTTACTCGAAAACTTTGATTTTAAGTCTCCCGAAAAAAACGTAAAACAACTACTAGCTATAAAACACGAACTTGCCAACTTGAAAAACAGTTCGTTTAAAAAAGAAAAAATAAAACTGTGCAATCAGCTGATAATCGATTGCTTGGGATTATTTGCCGAACTTGTAGGAAAGGATTTTGTTTTCCAAGAAACAGACTCAGTGTTCTTCCAACTTGAATTATTAAATCGTGGAACCACAAATGTTTCAGTTCTCTTGCCGCAGTCCACAATTCAGTTGGAGCAAAATAAAAACTTTTCGACCGGGGTAAAAATTAAAAATCCTAGCTCTGTTTCTAATCCTTATTGGTTAACCAACAACTTCTCGAATTTATTTGAAGTGCCCAACAAAACAGATTTGCTGAATCCCGAATCACAGCCCACATTTAACTACCCGCTTTCTTTGCTAGTGGAAGGCGACACACTTCAGCTCCCTTTATCAGGGACCTACAAGTGGCGAATTCCATCTTATGGAGAAAAAAGACGACAAGTGATTAACACGCCAAGTTTTTCTGCAAATTTTGAAGAAAAACTAGTGGTCATTAAACCTGGAATAGAGAAAACGCTGAAGCTAAACATTCACTCTTTCAGAGATAATTTGACCGATAAAATTAGTTTCAATCCTCCTGAAGGATGGGAAGTGTCACCTGCAAATTTTGATGTTTCTATTGACAAAAAACACCAAGAACAATGGATGGAATTATCGATTAAACCAAAGACCAATGCAAAATCGGGAATATTGAATTTAACCGATAAGGAAGGAAACAAAATTTATTCCTACACCGAAATTGCTTACGACCACATTCCTACCCAAGTTGTTTTTAATAAATCAGAAATAAACTGTGTGAAGCTTGACGCAAAAATAAAACCAGGAAAAGTGGCTTATATTAAAGGTGTGGAAGATGCCGTTCCGCAAGCTATTGAACAATTAGGTTTTGAGGTAAAACGATATGTTGTAAGCGATTTAGCTTCATTAGATTTATCTCAATTTCAATCCGTAGTGCTTGGGATAAGAATTTATAACGTGCATCCCGAACTCAAGAATTTCGAAGAAAAACTATTTGATTACGTCAAAAAAGGAGGAAATGTGGTGATGCAATACAATACTGCTTCGCGAAGAGCAACTGGCGAAACCTACGGTCCGGTTCCATTTGAACTAACAAGAAACAGAGTGACCGAGGAGGATGCTACAGTGAAATTTTTGGAACCCAGTCATCCAATAATGACCAAGCCCAACAAACTGGAAAAAGCCGATTTTGACAATTGGGTGCAAGAACGAGGATTGTACTTTGCAGGAAACTGGGACAAAAGTTACGTTCCACTGTTTTCTTGGGCAGACAAAGGCGAAGACGACCAAAAAGGAGCTTTGATTGTGACCAAATATGGCGAAGGTCAATTTGTGTACACAGGAATTTCTTTCTTTAGAGAATTGCCAAATGGCGTAGAAGGAGCTTATAAATTATTTGCCAATATATTGAGCTACTAGAGTTAATCTTCCCCTCGATTACTGGGGAAAGGATTGGGATTGGGAAAATTGACTGCTGACAAAAATCGCCCACTTAACCTCCCTCACGAGAGGAAATGAAAAGAAAAATATGCAAAAAATAATAGACGACAACGAAGCAAAAAAACACCACCGATATCAAGGATTTTGAAAAATAAAAAATGATAAGTAGTTAAGGTTCATTATCACAAGAATTTGAGAAATTGTCAAAAAAATGAAACTATAAGGAATATTTTATATGCACAAACTGAAGTTTTTTAAGAAATAGTAATAAAGTGCGGAGACATGGCCCGTGCGAGTAAAGGCAAAACTTTATTTCAGTTTTGAATTCCACCTCTGGGGGAGTCAAAAATTTCCAAAAAAGCTTCTTGATTTTTTCGTTCTTTTGTATCAAGACAAAAGGACATAGAGCTAAAAACAGAGTAAATGCAAGAAGTAATAAACGACAACGAACTAAAACAAAAAGACACCACCAACTGGAAAGCTTGGTATTGGGGATTAATGATTTTTTTGGCCGTACAAATAGCACTATATTTTTACATCACTAATCTTTACACAGCATGAGTTTAATTGATTGGGGAGTTTTATTATTTACGCTTTTTGCCATTGTAGCTTATGGCTCTTGGAAGACCCGTAAAAACAAAAATTTGGAGAGTTACCTAAAAGGAAACAACTCCGAAAATTGGGCGACAATCGGCTTGTCGATTATGGCCACACAAGCTTCGGCCATTACCTTTTTATCCACTCCGGGGCAAGCTTATGAAAGCGGAATGGGCTTTGTGCAATTCTATTTTGGATTGCCTCTTGCCATGATTTTGATTTCGGTATTTTTCTTGCCTATTTATTACCGACTGAAAGTTTACACAGCCTACCAATATTTGGAACAACGATTTGATGTGAGAGTAAGAGCTTTTACTGCCTTTTTATTCTTGGTTTCGAGAGGATTAGCAGCTGGAATTACGATTTATGCTCCGGCTATTATTCTTTCTACTTTGCTTAATTGGAATCTTCAACTAACGTGTTTATTAATTGGTGGATTGGTAATAATCTACACCGTTTCGGGAGGAAGCAGAGCCGTTTCGCTCACCCAAAAATGGCAAATGACCATCATTATGGGTGGAATGTTTGCCGCTTTCTTTTATGTGTTGGATAGTTTTCCAGAAACTGTCGGACTCTCCGAAGGAATTGATATTGCGGGAAAATTGGGTAAAATGGAAATCATTGACACCACATTTGACCTGAAAGAAAAATACACATTGTGGTCGGGATTAATTGCTGGATTGTTTTTGTTCCTTTCTTATTTTGGAACCGATCAATCGCAAGTTCAGCGGTATTTGGGAGGAAAAACCCTAAAAGCTTCCAGAATGGGATTGATGTTTAATGGAATCCTAAAAATACCGATGCAATTTTTCATCTTGTTTATTGGAGCTATGGTTTTTGTTTCTTTTCAATTCAACAAACCGCCCATTATTTTCAATACCTCTGCCACCAACATAGAAACTCAAAAGCAAGAGAATTTGGTGATATTGGAAGAGGAATACAACACTGTTTTTGAAGAAAAAAAAGCAGAACTGTTGGCACAAAATCCCGACACCAAAAATATTCAGTTTTTGCAAGCGCAGCAAGATTCCTTGAGAAACAGCTACAAAACCGAAATGAGTAAAATTGATCCGCTTTACGAATCCAAAGACAGCGATTATATTTTCTTGACCTTTGTGCTGAACTTTCTTCCTCATGGATTGATTGGGTTGTTGTTGGCTGTGATATTTTCGGCAGCTATGAGCTCCACCGCTGGAGAGCTAAATGCGCTAGCCTCAACCACAACCATTGATTTTTACAAAAAATTCTTTAAAGAAAGTGGGGATGAAAAGAAAGATTTAAGAATCAGTAAATACCTGACGGTGGCATGGGGATTACTCGCCATAGTTATTGCGCTGACAGCAGGTCTTTTCGAAAATTTAATTCAACTCGTAAACATTCTTGGGTCTTTATTCTATGGAACTATATTGGGCGTGTTCCTGCTCGCTTTCTTCTTTAAGTGGATTAATGGAACTGCCGCTTTTCTTGGTGGAATCTTTGGACAAATAGTTGTACTTTCATGTCACTTCTTGTCGGTTTATGGATACATCGAGTTGGGTTATCTCTTATACAACGTGATAGGAAGTGTGGCAGTGATTGTCGCTGGAATGAGCACACAAATGATTATCAATACAAACAAAAAAACAAGCTAACTATGAAAAAAATTATAACCACAGTATTCGCAGGATTATTAGCCTTTGCAGGAACTGCACAAGAATTACCCGTACCGAGTCCGTTAGGAGAAGTTGGGCAAAAAGTAGGATTGACAGAAGTCGAAATTGAATATTCGCGTCCATCGGCAAAAGGAAGAACTATTTTTGGAGAACTAGTGAAATATGGTGAAATGTGGAGATTAGGAGCCAACATGGCTACTAAGCTAGAAATTTCTACTCCAGTGACTATTGGAGGAAAAGAATTGGAAAAAGGAGAATACTCGATGCAAGCCATCCCTGCAGAAAGTGGAGATTGGACAATTATCATTAACTCTGACGCTGGATTGAGAGGATTAAGCGGATATGATGAAAAGAAAGATGTAGTTCGGTTAACTGCCAAAGCCATAGATAATTCTTACACAGAAACATTCACTATTGGATTTGACAAACTCACAGCAAACTCAGCAGTGATTGCTATCCAATGGGAAAAATTGAAAGTAGAAGTTCCATTTAAAGTAAAGACGGAAGAAATTGCCAAAGCCAATATTGCGGCAGCAATCAAAGAAGGAAAAGAGTTGGATAAAGTATACGCAAGTGCGGCTTCTTACTTTAGCGATATGAATGATTACAAAACTGCTTTGATGTATGCAGACAAATCATTGGGGGTTAAAAAAACTCATCAAGCGATGTTTACAAAAGCTACCATCTTAAAAGCCAATGGAGACATGAAAGGAGCAATTAAAACTGGAAAAGAAGCTTTGGAATTAGCCAACAAAGCTGAATCTATTGGATGGGCTAATTACATTAAAGGAAACATCAAAGCTTGGGAAAGCAAATAACAGAAAGAAATTAGAAACTAACGAAAACCGTCTGGAATGAACTAGACGGTTTTTTTATGCTTAATACTCGTAGAAAATAAGTTTTAAACTGAGCTAGAAGCACGTAATCGAAATAACAATCTTGAATCTAAAGTATTAATCGTAAATTTGCAGAATATAGAGGAACAACATGGGAAATATAGTAGCGATAGTAGGTAGACCAAATGTAGGGAAATCTACTTTATTCAATAGACTTACAGGAGAGAGAAAAGCGATAGTAGAGGAGTCTAGCGGGGTTACACGAGATCGACACTACGGAAAATCCGTATGGAACGGAATAGAATTTTCTGTGATTGATACGGGTGGTTACGTTCAAGGTTCGGATGATGTATTTGAAGGAGAAATAAGAAAACAAGTGCATCTGGCTATCGATGAAGCAGATTCTATTTTATTTGTTGTGGACACGCAAGTAGGAATTACCGATTTGGATGAGCGCGTTGCCCGAATTTTAAGAAAAATTGATAAAAAAATATATTTGGTAGCCAACAAAGTTGACTCCCCTATTCACCAAACATTATCGGCAGAATTCTATAGTCTGGGATTAGGCGAAGTATTCAATCTTTCTTCTATCAACGGTAGTGGAACAGGCGAAATATTAGACAAAGTAACCGAAGATTTTGAGGTAAAACCTGAACTAGAAGACACATCGGGTGTACCAAAATTTGCAATCGTAGGAAAACCAAATGTGGGAAAATCCTCCCTTATTAATGCATTGATTGGAGAAGAGAGAAATATCGTAACTCCAATTTCGGGAACAACACGCGACACGCTTAATACGCGTTACAAATCCTATGGTTTTGATTTCTTTTTGGTAGATACAGCCGGACTTCGAAAACAAGCTAAAATTCAGGAGGATATTGAATTTTATTCAACATTACGATCGGTAAGAGCCATCGAAGAAAGTGATGTGTGTATCTTTATGATAGATGCGATTGAAGGAATTGGCCAGCAAGATTTGAATGTTTTTCAAATCATTAAAAAGAACAAGAAAGGAGTTGTGGTATTGATTAATAAGTGGGATTTAGTTGAAGACAAAGAGACCAATACAACGAAAGAAATGGAAGACAAAGTAAGAAAAAGATTGGCTCCGTTTAATGACGTGCCAGTAATTTTTACCTCTACTGTTACGAAGCAAAGACTGCACAAAGCTCTAGAAAAAGCAATAGATGTATACGAAAATAGGACTCAAAAAATCCCTACTTCTGAACTTAATGACAAGCTTTTGCCTATTATCGAAAGAACTCCACCACCTGCTTACAAAGGAAAATACATTAAGATAAAATTTGTCACTCAACTTCCTACCTACACGCCTAGCTTTGCCATTTTCTGTAACTTGCCGCAATACATCAGGGAAGATTACAAAAGATTTGTAGAAAATCAGTTGCGTAAGCTTTACAAGTTTGAAGGAGTTCCCATCAATGTGTTTTTCAGAAAGAAGAATTAGGGAGAAAAAAATTTCAAACCAACACGTGTCATGCTGAACTTGATTCAGTATCTCACAGAGAATATTTCACATTTGTTTATCTGGCAATATTTCAATTGAATAGAGAACGAGAATATTCAAGACAGGATGTGTCTTGAATAAATCAATTATCCCAGTTTAAAAAGCTCCAACACCAAATCTTCTCCATAAAACCTGGAAGCCGACTCTTGGAAACCTTGAGTCAAATCCGAAACATAAAATTTGTTTTCTTTTGTTCTTTCAGAAGAAAGCATTCCTTCTTTTCCTAAAATTCGCTTTAATTTAAGGGCTAAAATATCGGTTGAATCAAATAGCTTCACCTTTCGGTCAAAAAAATCATTGATTTCATCAGCGATTAATACATAGTGAGTACACCCCAGAATGAGGGCATCAATATCACGAAACATCGGGTTCGACAAATAATTCTCGATTACGGTATGACTAATTTTATCCTGACTAAATCCTTCTTCGATCATTGGAGCAAGCAGCGGAGTCGCCAAGACTTCTATCTTTACTTCTGGATTTCTCCTTTTCAGCTTTTCTTGATATACGCCCGATTCCACAGTAGTTTTGGTCGCAATTAGCCCTACTTTCTTTATCGAATCATCTTGAACGATTGCCTCTACAATTGGGTCAATAACATTCATAATGGGAAACACACCTTTGTGTTTATCTCTCAAAAACTCATACGAAGTAGCCGAAGCAGTATTACAAGCCATAACCACAGCCTTACAATTTTCTTTTTGGATCAAAAACTGAGAAATCTCTTGTACAAATGAATGAATGAGAGCAGGCGATTTATCGCCATAAGGTAAGTGTGCCGTGTCGCCAAAGTACACAATCCTTTCATGTGGCATCAATTTACTGATGGCATGAGCTACCGTTAGCCCACCGATCCCCGAATCAAAAACTCCAATTGGTTTCTTAGCATCTTCCATTCTCAAATATAGAGAATATAATTAGCTTCAAAAAAAGAAAAACATGATCTAGAAGGAATCCATTAAAGTAAGTAAATCCAAATATTTTGAGTCAAAAATTTATACCTATTGCATAAATTCCCTTAAATTCGAACAAACTAGTGAGAATGAAAAAAGAAAAACAATTACGCTACGACAAGGCCTACTTACGTATGGCTCAAGAATGGGCGAAGTTGTCGCACTGTTCGAGAAAACAAGTAGGTGCAATTATTGTAAAAGACGAAGTAATCATTTCTGATGGATACAACGGCACTCCTACAGGTTTTGACAATTGCTGTGAAAATGAACAAGGCGAAACGAAATGGTACGTGCTGCATGCCGAAGCTAATGCTTTGATGAAACTCTCCAAAAGTACCAATAGCTCAAAAGGAGCTACTTTATATATTACACTTTCTCCCTGTAAGGATTGTGCCAAATTAATCTTGCAAGCAGGAATACAGCGAGTTGTGTACCTCAATGAATACAAAGACTGTTCTGGACTTGAATTTTTAAAAAACACGGGAATCACCCTAGATTATATTACCATTTAATGAAGAAAATCACCTTATTTTTTCCCTTGTTTTTAGCCATTGCTTTAGCACTTGGTTTTTACTTGGGCCAAAAAAACAATACTCCTTTCTTTGAAAAAAAAGAAGACAATAGCTCGATCGATTACAATTCGAAAAGAAAATTATTCCAGGTACTAGAAGTAATTCAAAATGATTACGTAGATACTATTTCTGACAAAAAATTAACAGACAAAACAATCGAGCAACTTCTGGCAAATTTGGATCCGCACTCCGTATACATGCCCTACCGGAAAAACAACAGAGAAGATGAAAATCTCAAAGGAGAATTTGCTGGGGTTGGTGTTAAGTTTATTATCCTTCACGACACTCTTTTTGTAACAAACGTTATCGACAATGGACCTGCGTTTAGAGCTGGCCTCAAGAATGGGGATATGATAGTGAAAATAGACACCACAGAAGTTGCAGGCGTAAATTTACAAAACGAAAGTGTAATGAATTTACTAAAAGGAAGGCCTAATACTCAAGTTGTAGTTTCAATAAAAAGAGGAAATCGTATTCTTTCAAAAACAATCAAAAGAGGGATAATCCCAATCAAAAGTGTCACTGCCTCCTTTATGCTTTCCGATACTGTGGGATACATTAAGCTGGTGAGATTCTCAGAAACTTCTGCCCAAGAATTCTTCTTTGCTTCGAAAAAACTATTGAGTCAGGGAATGAAAAAATTAGTGTTTGATTTGAGAGGAAACGGAGGAGGTTATTTGCAAATCGCGGAACAAATTGTGGACGAATTTTTGGAAGATGGAAAACTGATAGTTTACACAAAAGAAAAAGACGGAAAGAAAAATTCAGCCTTTTCTTCATCGGGCGGAATTCTCAAAAACGTTGAACTTTCGGTATTGATAGATAGTGAATCGGCAAGTGCAAGTGAGATTGTTGCAGGAGCTATTCAAGACAACGATCGTGGCAGTATCTATGGAAGAAGGTCTTTTGGAAAAGGACTTGTTCAAAAACCGGTGATGTTAGCCGACAGCTCTTCCTTACGAATAACTATTGCCCGGTATTACACCCCAACCGGCAGAAGCATTCAAAAACCATACAAAAAAGGCAATCACTACGACTACCAGATGGAACTGTATGACAGAGACAGAAATGGAGAGTTATTCGAGGTGGATTCTACCATTTTTGTTGATTCTCTTAGGTTTGAAACCGAAGGTGGCAAAACTGTGTATGGAGGCGGTGGAATAATGCCTGACGTTTTTATTCCCTATGACACAAGCGGATATTCTTCTTACTATCGAAAGGTAGCTTACAGCAGAGTTTTTACAGAATTCTCAATTAATTACCTAAAACGAAACCGAAAGGAGCTTACTACGAAAGGTCTGGAGAATTACAAAAACCATTTTGTTGTGAACGAATCTCTATTTGCTGCCTTTGTGTCGTTTGCTAGCAAGCGGGAAATTTCTGGAACTCCGCAAGAAATAGCTGTTTCAAAAGAGAGGATAAAACAACGGCTAAGACAGGAAATTGCTTCGGGCATTTGGGACGAAAGCGGAAGAGAGTTCATACTTTCGCAAACGAACAATGACCTCAAAATCGTCTTAAAAAACTAACCAAAAAAAAAGAGAAACAGAAGTTTCTCTTTTTTTATTCTCTTCATTCAAGGTAGCTTTTTGCTTAACAAAACTCCGTGTAAGCAGCTGCTAAATTATCTGCAATTGCTTCAGCTGTATTTCCTTCGATGTGGTGTCTTTCTAAAAAATGAACCAATTTTCCTTCTTTGAACAGAGCAATGGAAGGTGATGACGAAGGGTAAGGCAAGGTGTATTTTCGTGCCTGAGCCACTGCATCTGCATCTACTCCTGCAAATACTGTCACTAAGTTTGTAGGTTGTTTCTCTGATAATTGGACAGATAGTTTAGCTGCCGGTCTAGCATTTCTTGCCGCACACCCACACACAGAGTTTATTACACATAAGGTGGTTCCTCCTTGATTCATTATTTCGTCTACTTGATCTGGGCTTCTTAATTCTTGGAAACCTGCTCCCACTAAATCTTCTCTAATTGGGGCTGTTATTTCTTCTGGATACATATATATTGTATTTATTGGTTATCAATTTATTCCTTTGCAAAGCTATTGAAGTTCAAATTCAATTGCCCGCAAACAGAGTATTACTTTTCTAAAATCTTGCGTACAGTAAATAACTGTTCTATTCCCAAGTAAAACTGAATTTTATCCTCATTTGTCAGGTAGTATGAGGTTTTGCTTAACGCTTTCAAAAATCTCGACTCCATGGCACTATCAAATTCCAAGCATGCTTTTTCTGTCGCTCCCACTCCTTTAAAGTTCACATCTCTCCCTTTTTGCTCTATCTCTCCAAAAAAACTATTGCATCCCGTGGTTCCAACTATTTTTCCTTCGTGTACCGTAAAACTTATTCCTCTATTTTCCACATATTCATTCCCTACACTTGTTACCACAAATTTACCTTCCAGCACCAATTCCTTTGCGACCAGGATTAGTTTCCCTTCGGCTAAAAACTGAATCTCATTGCCATATCTAGCTATCCTGTCAACTTCTCTCATGAGTCCCATGAAGGCTCTCTCCACCTCTGATGCTTTTCCTTGGCAAGCCATTCTTGTCGAACCTAACTTATCCACACAGTTGGCAGCGGAGGGATTTATTCTTCCAAAATAAGTATTGCACCCATTATTTCCGCTAATATTTCCGTTGGGTTCAATTCTTATTGTAGGAATAATTCCTGAGAACTGGAGGTTAGTCATTTCGGAAACCACGTAATCTCCCGAAATTTTTTCTAGATCAAATTTAGGATTTATCGCTTTCTCCTTAATTTCCACAGTTTCGCTCACACTATTTTTAGGGGTATTACAAGCAATAAGAAACGTCATTATCGCAAATAGCATCACTCCTTTTTTCATGCAACCCTTTTTTAATAAGCAGTTCGAAACATTTGCTCTTGTCAGCTTTTATATATTGTAGGCTCCCAAAAGCAATACTGGATTCTCCATTAAATTCTTGAATGTATTCAAAAACTGAGATCCAGCCACTCCGTCTACCACTCGATGATCGCAAGATAATGTTACTTTCATAATATTTCCTGGCACCACTTCTCCGTTCTTTACAACTGGCACTTGGTTAATACCTCCTATTGCCAAGATACATGAATCTGGCGTATTGATAATAGCCGTAAACTCCTCAATACCAAACATGCCTAGGTTTGAAATCGTAAATGTATTTCCTTCCCAATCTTGTGGTTGTAGTTTTTTGTCTTTGGCTTTTTTCGCAAATTCTCTTACTTCCTTAGAAATTTGAGTCAACGTTTTGCCATCTGCAAACCTCACTACTGGAACAAGAAGTCCGTCTTCTACGGATACGGCAACCCCGATATTAACGTGCTCATTTTGACGAATTGTATCGCCCATCCAAGCACTGTTTATAGTTGGGTGTTGTTTCAGAGCGGTTGCACATGATTTAATAACTAGATCATTAAACGATACTTTGTTTGGTGCAATACTTTTGTTGATAGCTGCTCGTGCTGCCATGGCATTATCCATATCTATTGCCACTGTGAGATAAAAATGAGGAGCCGTAAATTTACTCTCTCCCAATCTTCTTGCAATTGTCTTTCTCATTTGAGACACAGGAACTTCTGTATAGGTTTCTCTATTCACAAAGTTGGCTGAATTCCCTCCTTTGAAATTATCCACATCTCTTTTAACGATTCTTCCTCCTTCGCCAGTTCCTTTAATTTGAGATAAATTCAACCCTTTATCCATGGCCAATTTTTTAGCCAATGGAGAAATTTTCATATCGCTTGACGCATCACTGTAAGAGGGTTGAGATTTCGTTACTTCCGTCACCACTTTCTTTGGAGCCGCAACAACTTTCGGTGTTTCGTTTTTAGGTTCTTCCTTTTTAGGTTCTTCTTTTTTAGGCTCTTCTTTCTTCTCTTCTGTTTTTGTATTGGCTCCGTTCGCTTCGTCTTTCAATATTCCTGAAACGTCTTCTCCTTTTTCACCAATAATAGCCAAGATATCGTTAACAGGAGCTCCCTTTCCTTTTTCTACTCCGATGTGCAGTAACACTCCATCAAAAAAGGATTCAAACTCCATGGTTGCTTTATCCGTTTCAATTTCTGCAATTAATTCTCCCTCTTCTACGCTATCTCCTATTTTTTTATGCCACTCAGCCACTACCCCTTCTACCATCGTGTCACTTAACTTGGGCATTCTAATAATTTCAGCCATATCTCTTAATCTTGTTTTTTCTTTTGGTTAATTCAGTTTATTTGTATTCAATCAAAAATGGGTATTCTTCTTTGTATACATCTTCGTAAAGTTCGTCTCCCTCTGGATAAGGAGACTCTTCAGCAAATTTAATCGATTCTGCTACCAAATCTTTTACCTTTTTATCAATGTTCTCTAATTGTTTTTCAGTTGCGAATTTATTCTCTTTGATTGTTTTTAATACTTGAGAAATAGGATCAATTTCCATATATCCTTCCACCTCTTCTTTACTTCTGTATTTTTGCGGATCACTCATTGAGTGCCCTTTATATCGGTAAGTTTCAATATTCAACAGAGTAGGCCCATCTCCTTTTCTTGCTCTTGCAACAGCTTTTTCCATAGCAGCATGAACAGCTTCGCAGCTCATTCCATCTACTGTTTCACTTGGCATGTCGTAAGACAATCCCATTTTTGTCATATCGGTGACGTTGGTCGTTCTTTCTACAGAAGTTCCCATTGCGTAATTGTTGTTTTCTATTACAAAGATCACTGGCAGTTTCCACATCATCGCCATGTTAAAAGTTTCGTGGAGCGCTCCTTGTCTTGCAGCTCCATCTCCAAAAGAGGTAACAACTACATTCTTGGTTTTGTTATATTTTTCTGCAAAGGCAATTCCAGCTCCCATAGGAATTTGAGCTCCCACAATTCCGTGGCCACCCCACAATCCTATTTCTGTATCAAACATGTGCATGGAACCTCCTTTTCCTTTGGAACAACCTGTAGTTCTTCCATACAATTCTGCCATTACATACTTTGGGTGCATACCTAATCCTATTGGGTGCGCATGATCTCGGTAAGCCGTAATGTGCTTGTCACCTTTTTTGGTTGCACTTACAGTTCCAGCCACAATAGCTTCTTGACCTATATACAAATGACAAAAACCTCCAAACTTCTGTTGAATGTACAACTGTCCTGTTTTCTCTTCAAATTTTCTCATCAACAGCATGTCTTCATACCATTTCATGTATTGAGCCTTGGAGTGCTTTAGTTTTGCTTTGCTTGACGCTTTTTTTGCAGCTGTAGCCATAATTATTCGTTTTTCAATTCAATTTCATTAAACATAAATGGAAGCACAGTTTCTATGCTTTCCGCTATATATATTTCACCCGATTCTCCGGTCATTATTAACCTAATCGGTTGGTTTTGTTTTAGTTCATACTCAGCCATCGATTGCCTACAAGCTCCACAAGGCGAAACAGGATGGTTCACATCAAACTTTTTTGCAAAAGCCGTAACCGCTATCGATTCTATTTTTTGGTCCGAGTGATGAGAGTTTGCATAGTATATTGCTACTCGCTCAGCACACATTCCCGAAGGGTAAGCCATGTTTTCTTGGTTACTTCCTTCTACTATTTCATTGGAGGCCAATCGTATGGCCGCCCCTACATAAAATTGAGAGTACGGAGCATAAGCAGTTTTACTCACCTCTCTTGCTCTCAAAACAAGCTCTTTATCTTTCGAAGATAGTTCATCCAGCGAAGAATAAACAGTCAGTTCTATGTTATGTATTAATTTTTTAGCCATAATTTAACCGCCTCCCCAAAAAAAGTAGAGTAAAGATAAACAAGTATTTTATATTGTGTGGGTTTTTAAAGTGAATTTTAACCGAAGTTAATTCTCTTATTCTTCTCTTGTTTGATGAAAGAAAAGTTCTATGATCTCGGAACATTCTTTCTCCATCACACCTCCCTTTATTTCGGTTTTGGGATGCAATACATCTTCGCTTAAAGAAGTAAATCCTTTTTTGGAATCCGAAGCACCATAAACAATCTTTTTGATTTTTGTCCAAAATGCTGCTCCAGCGCACATCAAACAGGGTTCTAGAGTCACATACAACGAACATGTATTGAGGTACTTATTACCAAAATACTCGGAGGCAGAGGTGAATGCCAACATTTCTGCATGAGCCGTAAAATCATTAAGAAGCTCTGTTTGGTTATGTGCTCGTGCGATAATTTTATTATTCGAAACTATCACTGCGCCAATAGGTAGCTCTCCTGAATCAAATGCCAATTTCGCTTGATTAAAAGCTTGCTTCATGAAGTATTCATCCGAAAAAATAGACAACTTAGAGTCAGACATTTTGTATCAATTTTATTTTTTCTATTTTGGAATTCGAACATTCCAATATCTCAAAATGAAATTCTTCTATTTCGATTATATCTCCTTCGTTCGGAATATTTTCGTCTATGGTCACGATCAATCCAGCTAGCGTTTCGTATTCGTCTGATTCGGGTAACTCCAATCCATATTCACTATTGATGTAGGCAATTTCTTGTCTGCCCGAAAATATAAAGACAGACTCATTGTATTGTTCTTCAATCAACTCCTCACTATCGTGCTCATCTTCAATCTCGCCAAAAATCTCTTCAACTACATCCTCCATTGTTATAATTCCTGCCGTACCGCCATATTCATCCACCACAATTGTGATTCCTTGCTTTTGTTTGATAAACTGGTTAAGTAATTTATTCACTGGCATAGATTCCGCCACAATACCTACCGGACGAAGAATTTCAGTAATGCTTTCGGGATTTTTGAACATTTCAAATGAATGCACATATCCTATAATATTATCAATCGTATCTCTAAACACCATGATTTTAGAGTATCCTGTTTCCACGAACTCTTTCCCGAGCTCTTCTACCGACTGTTCTACATTCACCGCTTTTATCTCGGTTCTGGGTATCATACAATCTCTTGCTTTTACTTTATTAAAATTTAGGGCGTTGTGAAACAGCTGCACTTCGTGATCCTGTTCTTTATCTGTTTGAACTTTAGTGGATTTATTCAAATAATCATCTAAATCAATCGCCCCAAAATTTACTTCTCCGATCACTTGCTTACTCCCAAAAAGTCCCAAAATAAGTCCCGAAATAAAAGTGACCATCATGGTAAGAATATACAGCACGCCATACACGATTACAAGAGGATAAGCAAGAATAGACAAAGTCCTATTCGGATTAATTCTGAAAATTGTTTTTGGCAAAAACTCAGCAGTCACTAATATAATTAAGGTAGAAATAAGTGTTTGGACAAGTAAAATTAACCACGGCAATTCTACCGTAGTAACGTGCTCAGGGAATAGTTTGGCAATAATTAACTCTCCCATAAAAATCCCATACACGACTAGTGCAATATTATTTCCAAGTAGTAATGTGGTAATAAATTTGGATTCGTTCTTTACGAAAAAAGACAAAATTCGGGCGCTTACTACTCCTTGCTTTTTATCTATCTCAATTTTCAATCTATTCGATTGGAGATAAGCAATTTCTGTTCCTGAAAAGAAAGCAGAAAAAAGTAATGAAATTAAGATAACAAGTAACACGTAGTGCTCCATTTAAAAGAAATTCTGAATTTGAATTTACACAAAAAAGTTGTGGTTTCTATAACTTATTTTGTTTCGATTCTTGGTTAGTCTTTTCCATTCTAATTCTAATGTATCGTCTTAGTAGATACATAACGATGGGGATGATCAAAAATAGCAAGTAGAACTTGGCCGTCTGAATGTCGTCTACGATAAATTCATAGACACAAAAAAGGGCCACTAATATTGAGAAATACAACCAGAACTTCTCCAAACCTCTGTTAAATTTTTCCATAATTATTGGGCTTCGGCTATTACTTCCGTTACATCTGGAAGGTGTGATTTTAGCAATTGTTCTACTCCTCCCTTGAGAGTAGCTGTAGAGGAAGGACATCCACTACACGAACCTTTCAAAATTACAGTAACTTTTCCCTGGTCAAATGATTTGAAATGAATTGCTCCTCCGTCATTTTCTACCGCTGGCCGAACAAATTCTTCTAATAAATCAACTATCTTTTGGTCTAATTCGGAGGTGATTGTTGGTTCAAAATGAGCAGTTATTTGAGATTTGGGCTCCGACTCCACTTCTTTTGGAGTTGGCAAAGTGGTTACCACTGACGGATTGTTCTTCAATGAGTCTGCAATAAACAACCTCAATTCTAGCGTAATGTCTTCCCATTCTATTTCGGGCATTTTGGATACGGTAATGAAATTACGGGTAATAAAAACCCCTTTCACAAAAGGAAAGGCAAATAAGGATTCGGCAATTTCCGAAGAGTTTTTTGCATCTTCCTTGCTCAAGTATTCTGCTACCACATCTACGCCCACTAACATTTTGTTGGCAACAAATTTCATGGTATTAGGATTCGGTGTCATTTCCGAATAAATTGTAATTGGCATTTCTTGTGTTTCCATCTTCTCAATTTAATATGCACAAAGTTACTAAAAACTAGTTCAGAATTTCGCGATTTCAAAATTTCTCGCTATTTTGATACTCATTAAGTATTAAAAACTAATTATCATGGCATTTGTGTTTATCATCTATCTAGGGTTTATCATTTTTCTTATCGCAGCAATGTGGAAAATGTTTGAAAAAGCAGGTCAACCAGGTTGGGCAGCAATCGTACCCTTTTAAAACATATATGTTCTCACCCAAATTGCAGAAAAACCGGGATGGTGGCTGATCTTATTTTTTATTCCCTTGCTGAACTTAATTGCTGCTATTATGGTGTGGTCGGCTATTTCTGAGAGATTTGGCAAAAGCGATGGATTTACAGTTGGCCTAGTATTATTGTCTTTTATATTTATCCCAATCCTAGGATTTGGAGATGCTCAATACAAAGGAAAGAATCCTAACCTAGTAAATGGCGACATCCTAGATGACGTGTTAGAAAATTAAATCAATATGAAAAAGAAAATTCCTGAAATGCTCAATGTGCTTACAATCATTACGATTGGTTGGAGTTTTATGATGCTTGTTTCGAGTATCGTAAATGCACTTGTATTTTCAGGGAATATTGACACTGTGCGAGGAGAAATAGCCAATGCCGACATTGAAGGACAAAAAGGAGAACCTTTTCTTCGAATATTAATCGATGCAGCGGATACCGTTTTGGAACATGCAGAACTATTAAATTACAATAGCATTATTGTTTATCTACTAAGTATTTCCGCAGCTTTGTTCATGAGAAAACTATTAAAAACTGGTTTTTGGATCTATGTGCTGGCTACAGCATTAGAAATTAGCGTGCCGCTTATCGTTTTGGATAATAAACTTGCCGCAGCAGCGGTCATTTTTGGGAGTGTCTTTTCTATTGTGTTTATCATTCTTTACGGTGTCAATTACAAACACTTAATTGGCACAAAAGAACCTCAAATAAAAGAATAGAAAAGAGCTCCTCATTGAGGGGCTCTTTTCTTTACATTCCAATTTTGATTAATTATATTTGTTCCAAACAAATATTCATACTTAAACTAAAAAATTATGTCATTTACATTACCAACATTACCTTATGCCTACGATGCATTAGAACCATATATAGATGCTAGAACTATGGAAATACACCATGGAAAACATCATAATGGATACACAACAAAACTAAATGGAGCTACCGAAGGAACTGACCTAGCCGGAAAATCTATTGAAGACATCTTGAAAAATTTAGATATGTCTAATGGAGCCGTTAGAAATAATGGCGGTGGTTTCTATAACCATAGATTGTTCTGGACAATTATGTCTCCAAATGGCGGAGGTGAACCTACAGGAGAATTAGCAACAGCTATTAATGATGCTTTTGGATCATTTGAGGATTTTAAAACAGCTTTCTCAAATGCGGCTGCAACCCAATTTGGTTCGGGATGGGCTTGGCTTTGCGTTCACCCAGGAGGAAAACTAGAAGTGTGTGGAACACCAAACCAGGACAATCCTTTGATGGCTGGTGTAGGATGCTCAGGATTTCCTATCATGGGTATTGATGTATGGGAGCATGCATACTACCTGAACTACCAGAACAGAAGGCCTGATTACATCAACGCGTTTTTTAACGTAATTAACTGGGAAGAAGTTTCTAAAAATTACGCTGAAAACAAATAGTTTTTCAATCCAATATAGAGTAAACAAAAGATCAACAATTAGTTGATCTTTTGTTTTTGATTAAAACTTATAATTAAACCCAATATTTAACACCTCTTTAAATTGAACTCTTCTCCCAGAAAAAGAAATCTGATTTCCATTCTCATCCGTGGCAGTAAGCGGCAACAAAATATCATGATCATATATCAGGGTAGTTGAAATGGTTGTCGAAATGTACTTATTTATTTTCATACTAATTAATACATCCCAAAGAACATCGATGTTTTGAGGACTTTCCATGTAGTTAGAAAATAAGGTCAATTGAGTTTTTAAGTTTATGTTTTTCATTACATCTTTCTGATACTTGGCCATAAACAAACCACCCAACTCATTTCTCAAAGTAGAATTGGTATCAACCCCAAATGCACCTATCGCATTCAGAGTTTCGTCCAATACAAAAGTCCCTCTGTAAGAAAAGGGAGCAAGGAATATAGACAATGACTTATTAGGCTTATAATCAATTCCTAACGCGCCAGTGAGATAACCAGGAGACATAATTCTAGAAATGACACTTGTATTAGTTGTCTCAGCAAATCCTGGAGCAAACTGTGATCTAAAATTTAATATCCCCCCATAATACATTTTCTTATTTTTCTTGAATTGTTGACCATATTTTGAGTTTAACTCAATCCTATCATCACTTTTAATCCAAGGACCATTACCTTGCTTTATCAAACCATAAGCCATATCCAACGAACTGTCCCAAGCTTTTTTCCCCTTTTTATAATTGGCAAATACACTTAGTAATGAGTTTCCTGAAACGCTAGTTTGTCCGCCTCCTTGCCAGTTAGACAAGGCCATTTGACCAATGTTTACCGCAAAGGTTCCGCCTTTTTTCCATCCATCTTCGACTTTGTCATCTGACTGAGCTAATACATCTTGGCCTAGATTCTTTGTTGTTTCTTCAGAAGTTTGTTGAGCAATTAAATTAGGTAACATGGCTCCAATTACGGAAGCTGTTATCATTATTCTTTTCATTTTCTTGATTTTAGGTTCGTATTTATTTTACTTGAGTTCGATAGTTTAATCGTATCTTTATACAAAAGATTGGGTAAAACTAGTATTACAAGATTTTACCCTACATCTGTTAACAAAAAAATAACCGACAATTTATGTCAAAAAAGACAGAAAAAAGCCTGAAAAAAGGGCTTAAAAGAAAGATTATTCACTTACTTTCTGAATCCAATACAAAACCATACAATTCCCACCAAGTAGCAAAAGCACTTGGATTTCACCAACCAATGAAGAGAAAATTAGTCCACCAAATAATGGAGGATATGCAACGAGACAAAGTAATACTGCCACAGGCTAATGGCTTCGTCATGGCTTCTTCTTTTTCAAGCAATGAAGGAATTATTGAGTTCACCTCAAAAGGCAGTGCCTATATCTTGATGGAGGGAGAAGACGATATTTACATCGCAAAAGAAAAGACAAGAAATGCCATAGATGGCGACCTTGTGAGCTACACATTAAATAAAAATTCTAGAAAGAAAAAACCAGAAGGATTTGTTGACCGTGTATTAAAAAGAAAGAAAACGGAATTTGTAGGTACGCTTAAAGTTTCAGAGAAGTTTGCGTTTGTGATTACTGACAGTAGAAGAGTTCACATTGATTTTTTTATTGACCTGAAACAGCTAAACAAAGCGAAAGATGGAGACAAGGTAATTGTAGAACTAATAAATTGGCCAGAAAAACTAAATTCTCCCTTTGGTAAAATCACCAAAATTCTAGGGAAATCAGGCGAAACAAATACCGAGATGAATGCAATCATGGAGGATTTTGAGCTACCGTATGAATTTCCGGCAGATGTTCTTCAAGCTGCAGAAGACGTAGACACTACAATTTCGAAAAAAGAAATAGCGAAGCGCAGAGATTTTAGAAAGGTAGACACCATAACTATTGACCCATTTGACGCAAAGGATTTTGATGACGCCATTTCTTACAAGGAATTAGAAAACGGAAATATTGAGGTAGGAGTTCACATAGCCGATGTATCTCATTACGTGACAAAGGGAACCATTATAGATGACGAAGCAATCAACCGAGGAACCTCGGTGTATTTAGTGGACAGAGTTGTACCCATGTTGCCAGAAGTATTATCAAACCAAGTGTGTTCATTGAGACCAAACGAGGAGAAATTAACTTTCTCGGCTGTATTTGAGCTTGATAATCAGGCAAATGTAAAGAATAGCTGGTTTGGAAGAACGGTAATTAATTCGAACAGAAGGTTTACTTACGAAGAAGCACAAGAAAGAATTGAAACGAAACAAGGAGACTACCAGAAAGAGATAAACACTCTGAATGAGTTGGCCCAAATTATGAGAGGCAGAAGGATGGATTCGGGTGCATTGAACATTGAAAGTACCGAGGTAAAATTCGTTGTAGAAGACGGAAAGCCGGTTGGGGTAAAGCTTAAAATTTCTCAGGAAGCACATAAATTGGTAGAAGAATTTATGCTTCTTGCCAATAAAAATGTTTCTCGTTTTATTGGTGTCCCAAAAAAAGGCCAAGCCAAATACCCAAATATTTACAGAATTCACGATCAGCCAAGCGAGGAAAAAATTGCCGACTTGCAGCGATTTGTAGCCGACAATGGTTACGAAATTAAAGAAGTGGCGAACAAACCACTTTCGTTTGCTTTGAACAACTTATTAACCGAGGCGAAAGAAAATAGGGAAGTAGATTTTATTGGCCCAATGGTAATTCGTTCTATGGCAAAAGCGGTTTATTCGGCAGAAAATATTGGCCACTACGGATTGTCATTTGATTATTATTCTCATTTCACCTCGCCCATAAGACGATATCCAGATTTAATGTTACACCGGATTTTACAGAACTTTTTGGATAAGAAACAACCCAATATAGGCGAAGAGGAAATAGAACAGCAGGCCAAGTATTTTTCCAACCAAGAAAAGAAAGCCACTGATGCCGAGAGAGCTTCAACCAAATTTATGCAAGTTGTCTTTATGGAAGACAAGGTAGGACAAGAATTTGCGGGCACTATTTCTGGAGTTACTAGTTATGGGATTTTTGTGGAGATAACAGCCAACAAATGTGAAGGACTTATCAGAACGAATGCTATTACCCAAGATAGATTTTATTTTGAAGAAGACGGAAAAAAACTGGTAGGAAAAAAGTTTGGTGATGAACTTAAAATGGGAACAAAAGTAACCATTGAGATAACCAAAGTAGATATGGTGAATAGAACAATCGACATGGAGTTACTTGATTTTGATAAGGTATAAACCCTTCTGGGTATAAAATCATAAATTTCCAGTATCCATTTCTAAATAAATTTTGGTTTGGTGCTTTTTTATGCCATCCTGAATTTATTTCAGGACCTCACAAAGCATATTTCATGTTTTTCCAAATTGTAAAATGTCAAAGAATAAAGATGCTGAAATAAACTCAGTATGACTTTTAAAAAGGTATTTTCAATTATTCATTGTAAATTGCCAATTCTTCATGAATACGTATCTTTGCCATTCAAACCTACAAGCAAAGAAAAATCCATGGAATACAATCACAGTGAGATAGAAAAAAGATGGCAAAAAGAATGGGCAGAAAACAAGACTTTTAAGGCCGAAGAAAATTCTGAAAAACCGAAATTTTATTCGCTGGATATGTTTCCTTATCCTTCAGGAGCGGGATTGCATGTTGGGCATCCACTAGGTTATATTGCATCCGATATTTATTCGCGTTACAAAAGACTAACGGGTTACAATGTATTGCACCCAATGGGATACGATTCTTTTGGGTTGCCTGCCGAGCAATACGCTATCCAAACTGGTCAGCATCCCGAACTTACAACCAAAACAAATGTAGAAAGGTACCGCCAGCAAATGGACCAAATTGGATTCTCTTTTGACTGGGCTAGAGAGGTGCGAACTTCTTCGCCTGAGTATTACAAATGGACCCAATGGATTTTCAAACAATTGTTTAATTCTTGGTACAACAAAGCAAGCAACAAAGCCGAGAAATTAGAAACTCTTACTGCTATTTTTGAAACCGAAGGAAACGCAAACGTGAAAGCATCTTGTGCCGAAACAGAGGTATTTACAACTGACCAATGGAGTAAATTTACGGAGAAAGAACAAAGCGATATCTTAATGAATTATCGTTTAGCTTTCCTTTCTGACACCATGGTAAACTGGTGTCCAGCTTTGGGAACTGTGTTGGCAAATGACGAAATAAAAGACGGAGTATCGGAAAGAGGAGGACATCCTGTGGTACAAAAACTTATGCGCCAGTGGAGTATGAGAATTACTGCTTACGCAGAGAGATTAATTCAAGGATTGGATACCATTGATTGGAGCGATTCAATTAAGGAGCAACAGAAAAACTGGATTGGAAAATCGAAGGGAGCAATGGTTTCGTTTCCCATCCTAAATCCTTCCCTAAGGGAAGGACTTGCTTCGCAGAGTCACTCGGCAGGCACTGCTGGATATATGACTGGCGGTAATTATTCTCATTTATTGTTAGAAAAGGCAAAAGAAATGAGAGCTAATCCAACTGAAGCTGAGGCATTTATTTGGGCCCAACTTAAAGGAAAACAGCTAGGAGTAAAATTTAGGCAACAACACTTAATTGATGATTTTATTGCGGACTTTGTTTGTTTATCAAAAACGTTAATAATAGAAGTTGACGGCAAAATACATGATTCTCAAAAAGAACAAGATGAAGCAAGAACTGCTGTTTTAGAAAACCTAGATTACAAAGTTATCCGCTTCACAAACGAAGAAGTAATCATGGACATTGAAAATGTCCTAAAAAAGATAAAAAAAGAACTTGCTGAAAGACCAGACTTAACTTCCAATGAGCCTGCGAACAGTGAGCCTGCGAACAACAGCAAAGCCAACGTAGAAGTCCTTCCCTTGGGGAAGGATTTAGGATGGGATAAATCTATCGAAGTTTTCACTACTCGCCCTGACACTATTTTTGGTGTAAACTTCATGGTGCTGGCACCAGAACATGAATTGGTAGCTGACATCACAACTCCAGAGCAGAAAGAAGAAGTGGAAGCCTACATTCATCAAGCTAGTTTGAAAACAGAACGTGACAGACAAGCGAATGTAAAAAACATCACAGGAGTTAATACGGGAGCTTTTGCCATTCATCCTTTCACGGGTGAAAAAGTACAAATTTGGATAGGAGATTACGTATTGGCCGGATACGGAACCGGAGCTGTGATGGCTGTGCCTGCAGGAGACCAAAGAGATTGGGCTTTTGCCACTCATTTTGGAATTGAAATAAAAAATATATTTGAAAACGTAGATATCTCGGAAGGAGCTTGCGAAGATAAATCGGCAATATTGACCAACTCAGATTTCTTGAATGGCTTGAATGCCAAAAAAGGAATTGGAGCAGCCATTAAAGCCATACAAGAAAAAGGATGTGGTAGAGGAATGACAAACTTTAGATTGAGAGATGCTATTTTCTCGAGACAACGATATTGGGGAGAACCTTTTCCTGTGTATTTCGAAAATGAAATCCCGAAAGTAATTGAAGACGAATTTTTACCAATTGAATTACCCGAAGTAGAAAAGTATTTGCCTACCGAAGATGGAGAACCTCCATTGGGCAATGCAAACACATGGAGCTGGTGTAAAAACAAGAAAATTCTTAAAACGAACGACAAACAAAACGGAACTTGCACTTGGCCTATGGAATTGAACACCATGCCAGGTTGGGCTGGGAGTTCATGGTATTTTTTAAGATACATGGATCCACAGAACGAGGGTGAATTTGTTTCGAAAGAAAAAGCAGATTACTGGGGACAAGTAGATTTATACATTGGAGGAGCCGAACACGCAACAGGCCATTTATTGTACTCTCGTTTTTGGACAAAGTTTCTATACGACATGGGGTATATCTCATTTGAAGAGCCTTTCAAGAAATTGATCAACCAAGGGATGATTTTGGGAAGAAGTAGTTTTGTGTACAGAGATAAAGAAAGCGGGAAATTCGTTTCCTTCGACAAAAGAAAAGAATACAAAACTGCCAGATTGCATACTGACATTTCCTTTGTAAATAACGACAAATTAGATATTGAAGCTTTCAAAAACTGGAGAGAAGAATACAAGAATGCTGAATTCATCACCAACGAAAACGGAGATTACATTTGTGGAAGCGAAATAGAAAAAATGAGTAAATCCAAATACAACGTACAAACTCCAGATGAGTTGGTCGCCAAATTTGGAGCCGATACCTTAAGGTGTTACGAAATGTTCTTGGGGCCATTGGAACAAGCAAAACCTTGGGATACAAATGGAATTAGCGGAGTTAACGGATTCTTGAAAAAACTATGGAGATTATTCCATCATGGAGAAATATTCAATGTAAACGAGAGAGAAGCCAGTAAAGAGTCAATGAAAACTTTACACACAGCCATCAAAAAAGTAACAGAAGATCTAGAACGCTATTCATTCAATACAATTGTAAGCGGATTGATGATAGCCGTGAACGAACTTACAGTCCAAAAATGCGCCAACAAAGAAGTACTTGAAAAATTATTGGTGTTAGTTTCGCCCTATGCTCCTCATATTGCCGAGGAAATCTGGAATAAATTGGGACATACCAAAAGTATTACATTTGCCCAATGGCCAGAATTTAAACCAGAGTATTTGGTAGAAGCCAATCACACTTACCCAGTTTCGTTCAATGGCAAAATGAGGTTTAAAATTGAGTTGCCCACCGAACTGAGTAAAGAAGAAATTGAAAAAGAAGTGATGGCTCACCAAAAAACGGCTCATTACTTGGAAGGAAAGTCAATTAAGAAATTGATAATTGTACCTAAAAAGATTGTTAACATCGTAATGTAGTCTATTTTGATTAGATCGTTTTTTCTATTTTAGTACAGATCTAACTGAAAAACCTGCTAACATGGGACTAAAAACTAACCTCAGAAAATTTTTTGGAAGAGCTAATAATACTACCAATTCGGCCACAAACATAACGGATACCTCAAGTTATTTAACCAAAGATCCAGCTAAAAAACTAAAGGTCCGAACAATTGACGCTACCCGAGGTAATTCCAATTTAGCTAGTAACACTTTAAATAAAACTGCAGGGAAAGCAACGAAAACAGCATTTAAAGCAAAAGAAGCTGGAGAGAAAGTACGCGAATCCACCGAGAAAATTATTATTGGATTGAAAGAAAAAGCAAATCATGCTTTCGAATAAATTCATTCAACCTCACTAAAATTTAAAAACTAATCTTACAAAATGAGGTTGGTTTTTTTGTTGCCTCAACTTTCGTGTAAGATTCTTATCTTTACGGCTTATAAGTACAATAAAAATAACTTGACTTCGTAATTATTCATGATGAAAAACACTCTCCTATTCCTAACTATTTCGTTGTTATCTACCCAAATGATAGCGCAGAGCGAAGAAGTCTCATTCTTTTTTGGGTCGTCTTACTACATTGGAGATTTAAACTCAAAGCACTTTGACCAAAATACCAATCCCGCACTTGGAATAATGTACAAAAGGAATCATCGAAACGACCGGTATTCGTTTCGACTGCAGTTTACTTATGGCAAAGTAGAAGCTTACGACATACAATCGAGTGATGATTGGCAACGAAACAGAGATTTAAACTTTCAATCTACCCTCCTGGAATTGGGCGCAATAATGGAAGTGAATTTTAATAAATATAGAGTAGGACAAACCGAGAAATTAAACAAAACTCCTTATTTGTTTTTTGGAATAGCTGGTTATAATTTCAAACCAAAAGGACTTTACAATGACAGCTGGTATGATTTGCAAGCTATGGGAACTGAAGGACAAAACACCTCAGCCAACCCAAATGATTATTACAAACTAAATCAATTGGCAATACCGGTTGGAATTGGGTTCAAAAAAAACATCAATAAAAATTGGGCCTGGTCGATTGAGTATGGAGCAAGAATTTTATTTACCGACTTTTTGGATGATGTAAGTGGAAAATACGTTGACCCACAAATTTTAGCCAACGAATCAGGGATTTTAACACCCATTTTGGCCGACAGAAGCTACAACCAAATAGGAAATCAAAACATTGGGAATGACAGAGGAAATCCTGCTTTAAAAGATTGGTACTTTTTTGCTGGATTTACACTCTCCTATTCTTTCAACAAAGGAGACGAATGCACCAATGCTTTTAAACGAAAAGACTAACGAATCCTCATGCTTGACCTACTCCTGTCGCTTGACACCAAACTTTTTCTGTTCCTCAATGGATTCCACAATCCGTTTTTTGATACAGTGATGTATTGGATAAGTCACAAATTCTTTTGGGTTCCTTTTTATGCGTTTCTTGTGTTTCTTCTCTTTAGATTTTTTGGCAAAAAGCAAGGCATAATTCTAACGATTCTCATCATCACTACTTTTGCTCTCACCAATACACTTTCTGTCGAAGCTTTCAAAAATGTATTTGAGCGACCTCGCCCTTGTCACAATGAATTAATACAAGCGAGTACACACATCGTGAAAGATCATTGTGGAGGAAAATGGGGGTTTGTTTCCTCACATGCGAGCAATGTTTTTGGGTTAGCTACACTCGTTTTTTTCTTTTTCAAAAACAGAATTAAAGGAATTGGTTGGTCTATTTTTTTGTGGGCAAGCGCAATTAGCTACAGCCGAATTTATTTGGGCGTACACTACCCTCTCGATATTATGTGTGGAGGAATGTTAGGCGTAACACTTGCATTCGTTGTGTTTCAAGTAGCCAAGAAACTGAATCTTATTGATTTCACAAAGCTGCGACAAACAACTTAATCTGCTGATTTAATTCGAGCCGTAGTTCTTCCTTTATCAGTCTTCCATCGATAAAATTTTCTTGAAAACTTGGCAAACTAAAGCTGCCAGAGATTACAGCGCCATGCCTGGGAAACCTGTCTTTTGCAATGGCCATTACAGAAGCTCCACCTCTTCCGCCTGGGGAAGTAGAAAGCAGCAAAACCGGAGTATCACCAAACACCTTTACTTCTTCACGAGACATCCAATCAAACATATTTTTAAAAACAGCAGTAAAGTTTCCATTGTGTTCTGCAAGAGACAAAACTATTCCATCGGCATTCTGGATGAGTTTAACGAGGTTTCTCGCCTCTTTGGGAACACCATTGGCTAACTCTTCATCTATGCCATAAATAGGCAAAGAAAAATCATTTAAATCAAGATGTAACACATCTGCATCGTCAATGAGCGATGCTGCGTAATAAGCAAGTTTCTTATTAATGGAATTCTTACTATTACTTCCACCTAAAGCTAGTATTTTTTTCATGTAAACTTAGTTAGATAAGTTGAAGGTAGGTCTCTTTGTAATAGAAGTCAATTAATTCTGGGCAGATTATGAGTCTTCTTTCACTTTAAACCCCTCTTTTTGTCTGATTGCCTGGACTCCTGGCAATTCCTTACCCTCTAAATATTCGAGCATAGCACCACCTCCCGTTGATACATAACTTACTTTTTCTCCTAAATCGTACTTATTGATGGCTGCAACAGAATCTCCTCCTCCAATAAGAGAGTAACTTCCTTTTGCTGTAGCTCCCACCACACTGAAGGCGATAGCTTTCGTCCCTTTCTCAAAACTTTCCATTTCAAATACTCCCATTGGGCCATTCCACAAAATAGTTGCAGAGCGAGTCACTACTTCCTTAAATTGCTCAATTGAATTTTGGCCAATATCCAATCCCATCCAACCTTCGGGAATATCAAAAATATCGCACTCTTTGGTAGTTGCATCGTTGCTGAAAGTATCTGCAATAATGGTGTCCGTTGGTATATGTAAATTTACGCCTAGTTTTTCAGCTTTAGCCATAATTTCTTTGGCTGTAGCTAATTGGTTATCCTCCACGAGCGAACTCCCAATTTTGCCTCCTTGTGCTTTGATAAACGTGTAACTCATACCCCCACCAATTATGATGTCCGTTACCTTGTCCATCAAGTTTTGTATCACATTGATTTTTCCAGAAACTTTAGCTCCTCCAATAATGGCTGTAAAAGGTGTTTTGGGCGCTGAAAGGACTTTTTCTAAGTTGTTGATTTCATTTTCCAATAGATTTCCAAAGGATTTTTTACCAGTAAAAAAATTGGCCACCATGGTAGTAGAGGCATGCGCCCTGTGAGCTGTGCCAAAAGCATCATTTACATAAAAATCGGCAAGTTTAGATAGCTCTTTTGCAAAATATAAGTTCCCAGCCGTTTCATGTTTATAGAACCGTAAGTTTTCCAATAATAGAACTTCTCCTGGCTTTAACTCAGTCGCCATTTCTTGTGCCTTATTTCCTATCGAATCCTCACAAAACTTGACTTCTCTGTTTACCAATTGAGACAAATGGCTCACCAAATGTTTCAGTGAAAATCTTTCTTCAAATCCTAGCTTGGGTCTACCCAGGTGAGACATAACAATCACACTTCCTCCATCAGCTAATATTTTAGTTAATGTAGGTAATGCAGCTTGCATCCTGGTGTCGTCTGTAATTTCAAAATCGGCATTAAGAGGGACATTAAAGTCTACTCTCACAAGTACTTTTTTATTGGCAAAATTTAAATCTGAAAAAGGCATGAAGTTAATTTTATTAGGTTTTAAATAAAAAAAGAGGTCCCCAATAAAATGGAAACCTCTTTGTTCAGTTTGTTCTTTTTATTATGGACATCCACCCTTTTCAATCTTTCCTGGAGTTCTGGGGCATCTATCAGTAAAGTCAGACACTCCATCTTTATCTGCATCCGGAAGGAAGTTTGGAATAGCGTATTGGTAGAAGTCTACCGGAATTACACCTGGTCTTCTTGTTTGACCCACAGTGTAAATATCACGTTGAACCATTTCTCTGAAATTCTCGTTCTCTACTGCCAACTGCTGGAATTTCTTGGCAAGTGCATCGTATCCTTCTGGGTTAAAATTAGCCAAAGCAAACGAGTTATCGCCTGTTCCTTGTTCAAGTGCAACAAAATGACTCATAAAGCCCCCAATTTCTTGGAACATTTCGGCAATATACTTCCCGTTTTGACGAGCAAAATAATCAATGTTTTCGCTGTAGTACTCTGCCAATTCTTTTGATCGCTCGAATCCTTTGGCAGAATCTTTTGCCCTGAAATACATCAGAGCAGTGTAATTCAATAATTCATCGATCTTACAACTTTCTATCGGGAATACCTCGTATTGTTTATCCAATAAAGCTACTGCCTTTTCTCTGTATTCTTTCACTTTGGCTTCGTTCGTTCCCGTGGTATCATTTGCTCTTTCTAAACTAAAGGCAGAATTCACGTACGACTCTGCTAATTGCATGTAATGCATTCTGGCCGACCGAATCATTCTCATGGTGTAGTAATCACAGAAAACCTCTTCTTTCTCGATATTACCCCAATTAAATCCATCATTCCCTTCCACTCCATTCACGTCCACTTCTTCACCCATCAGCAACGAATACATTTTTTCTTGATTGTGTCCTGGATTTACAATAGGAACAAACTTAGCTGTCATTCCTTCATTTTGTAAATATTTGCTCAAACCTCTGTTTCCTCCTTGGATAGCTGTGGATGTAAAACACAATGGTCTATCCCATTTGTAAGCTGCCAAAATATCGACAAGTGCCAAATCTGCTTTAGTAATATACCCGCCAGACAAGGTCCACTCGATTCTATCTACCATACTATTTCTCTGGTCTTCTCTCACCAATCCACTGGCAATAGCAGCCTCTTTGTCTACATCTATGTATAGTTTATTAAAAGGAACTCTTCCGTAACCAAATTGTGCATCTCTTGGGTTTTGGTCTCTCCCATTCTTCATGTATTCTATAAATTCTCTGGCCGATATAGCTTGATTATTTGGACTAATCACAACAATATCTCTTGTACCCGCTCTATACTCTGGCTCATCCAACAAAGATTCTACCGCTTCCGCTTTGTAGGTCTTTCGTTTTAATTGGTTGTAATGCCAATCGGAACTTAATAAACTATAGTTCATTACTTTCATATCCGTTCTAATTCCTTCTACCTCTTGGGCATACCAAAGAGGGAAAGTATCGTTATCTCCAAAACAAAATAAAACGGCATTCGCATCGCAACTGTTCAGGTAGTTTTTGGCAATTTCTCTTGCAAAGTATCGATCACTTCTGTCGTGATCATCCCAGTTTTGCACTCCCATAATTACGGGAGCAGACAAAGCAATTATAGTTGCCATATAGGCAAGTGCTGTTTTGCTTTTCATTGATTTGTGTAAGAACATTGGAACTACAATCATTGCTATTCCTAAAACTGCCATGAAAAGGATGGAATAAGAAAACTCATGCGTTCCTCCTGAAATAGTCTCTACCAAGAAAAATAAAGCTCCAGAACCCAGAGCGATTAACACTCCATTTCTAAACTGCTTCATGTCGGTTGTCATAGCCCATTTGTAGATGGCAATAACACTAAATCCTATCCAAATTGCGTAAGCATAGAAAGAAGCTGCCACGGCATAATCTCTCTCTCTGGGCTCGTAAGGTCTTGGATTCAAGTAAATCATAATGGCAAGTCCTGTAAAGAAGAACAGTAAAAATATGGAGAAAGCATCTTTTGGAGCTTTCACTATCATAAACACTAAACCAATAAGTCCTAATAGTAAAGGCAAATAATAATAGGTATTGTATGCCTCGAATTGTTGCATTGTTCTAGGAAGATCGTTTTGCGTACCTACTCTTTCTTTGTCAATAAAATTGATTCCCGAAAGCCAATTCCCTCTCGTTAGTGCACCTTTGTAAATCATTCCATCTCCTCCATAATATTCATTGTGTCCTTGAATATCATTTTGTCTACCTGCAAAGTTCCACATGAAATAACGAAAATACATCCATCCCATTTGGTAGTTTTTAAAATACCTAAAGTTTTCGGCACCTGTTGGAATATACATATCTCTGTAACCAGTTCCCTCTTTTATTTTAGGTTCTTTTGCTCTCACAGATCTATTTCCTTTGTAGTTCGACCAATTCATGTATCCTTGAATTTTGTCTTTACGCGTATCAAACATCCTTGGAAAAACAGTATACTGATTGTCGTTACCTGGAGGGTATTTTTGTTCAAATTTGTTGCCAATCACAATATATTCTTGTTCTATTTTTGCCCCTTGTACATTCACAGACTCTAGAAACTCATTCGCTTCAAATTCGGTTTGAAAAGAATACTTTTTCCCTTTAACGCTTGTTGTGTA
>ENA-OUOG01000746-OUOG01000746.1-marine-metagenome-genome-assembly--contig:-NODE-746-length-41161-cov-5.853520_pt1 | contig 41161 bp, 26 predicted proteins | sample MGYA00248635_ERZ508505 | MGnify/ENA primary metagenome ERZ508505 (study PRJEB26176, sample SAMN06267871) | marine metagenome | isolation source: Saanich Inlet, British Columbia, Canada | place: Pacific... | reverse complement strand
TTTTTTTTTTTCAAGCAGAAGACGGCATACGAGATGTAGCCGTGACTGGAGTTCAGACGTGTGCTCTTCCGATCTTCTTCCGCGGCGGGGGCCTGCGTGGTCGGAGGAAAACGCCGTTTGCGGGAACGCGAGTGGGGGGAGCGCCGGGTCAGATCCGCGCGGAGGAGATTCGGATGTGCGCGATCGGATCGGCGGAATCGGCGGGAAGAATGCGGGCGCGTCTCTATGGGCGTCGCGGGGCTTCGGGACGGCGAGCATCTTGCGCGCGCGTCGCGCGAACGGCCGAGCGGCGCGGTGCGCGCGACGACGACCGCTCGAGCGAACGCGCGACTCGCGCATCCGGATGCGCGTAGCGTACCTCCGGTTCGGCAGGCGCCGCGGCCGCCGTTTCGTCCCCGGTCGCCTCGGCGTCGAGCGCCTTCTGCAGGCGCTCGACGAGCACCGCCTTGAGGCCTTCGGTGTCCAGGTCGCGCTTCTTGAGCTCCTTGCGGAGCACCGCGACGGTCATCGAGCTCGGCTTGGTCATGACGCGCGTCTGTCTTTCTCTGCGGGCGCGCGACGGCGAGTGCGCGAGGGATTGATGCGCGCGCATTTTTCGCTTCGCCCGGAAACGCGCCCGCGTGTGCGGAAGCCCGGTAGCTACCCGGCCACCCGTTACTGAGCGTGAGAAAAAGGCCAAAAGCGACCGTAGCCCCCAGTCGCGGTCGCGCGGCCACGCGCGCAGGCAGCCCCGCCCCCCTCGCGCTCGCGATGGCGTCCGTGTCCACCACGGAGCACGACCTGAAGTATGAGCCGTGCGACGCGAAGAACCTGGGCCAGGGCAACTTCGGCACCGCGAAGCTGATGCGGCTGCGGAGCACCGGCCAGCTGCTTGCCATCAAGTACATCGAGCGCGGCGACAAGATCGACGACAACGTCAAGCGCGAGCTGGTGAACCACCGTCTGCTGGACCACCCGAACATCATCCGCTTCGTGGAGTGCCTGCTGACGCCCACGCACCTGGCGATCGTCATGGAGTACGCCGCGGGGGGCGAGCTCTTCGAGCGCATCTGCTCGAAAGGCCGCTTCGGGGAGGACGAGGCGAGGTTTTTCTTCCAGCAGCTCATCTCGGGTCTGGAGTACTGCCACCACCACGGCGTCGCGCACCGGGACTTGAAGCTGGAAAACACGCTCATCGACGGCTCACCCACGCCTCGGCTCAAGATCTGCGATTTCGGGTACAGCAAACACTCGCTGATCGACAGCGAGCCGAAGAGCACGGTTGGGACGCCCGCGTACATCGCGCCTGAGGTGTTGTCGCACAAGGCGTACGACGGCAAAGCGGCGGACGTGTGGTCGTGCGGCGTGACGCTGTACGTCATGGTCGTGGGCGCGTACCCGTTCGAGGACCCGTCCGACGCGCGGAACTTCCGCAAGACCATCGCGCGGATCGTCTCCGTGAACTACTCGTTCCCTACAAACGTCGCGCTGAGCGAGGAGTGCAAAGACCTCATTCGGCGCGTTTTCGTCGTGGACACCGCGCGGCGGTTCACGATCAAAGACATCAAATCTCATCCCTGGTTCCAGAGGAATCTCCCCGCGGAGTTGCAGAACGCCGTCACCAACGACGGGCCGCCGCCGAGCGAGATGCAGGACCTGGACCAGCTCATGCGCGTGGTGGACGCGGCGAAAACGAGGGGCGCGGCGGCGGGCGCCGCGCGCGGCGGCGGAGACTTCTACCCGGACGACGACGACGACATGATGGACGGCAGCGGGCAGTTCTCGGGGGACTACGAGCAGTACGATTAGCGACGCTCGAGAGAGAGAAAGAGAGAGAGAGAGAGAGAGAGAGAGAGAGCGCGGTCATCTGAGCGTCGAGGGGGACGTTCTGAGAACGCTCGACGCGCTCGGTTAATATTTCGATACACGTTCACCAGCGGTTCAGTCAGTCATTAGTCTTTCGCCAACCTCGGCCGAAGAATCTTCCTTTCGATTTTCCGGTCGGGCGCGATTCGCGCCGGTGGGCGCTTTCGCCCGTCCCGGTCAAACGACGGACGTTCCGGTCAAATCGGCGAAATCGCCACGCGAAGCAGCCGCGAACGAACCCTAAAACCTCAACGCGCACGTCTGCGCGCCATTCATCGACGCGCGGACGCGCCTCGACTACCCTCCACACACACAATGGCGTCTGCTTGCGCTGGTATGGTGTCGGCGGCGAGCCTCTCGGCTCGTCAGGTGAACGGCGTGCGCGCGCGCCAGCCGGTACGTCCCCCGACGGCACATCCCGGACCGCGCCAAGTCTCGCGAGACGCGAGCATCGCGCTCGCCGGTTCCCGTCGACGTCGCGAGCCGGCGCGCGGGGACATCGCGGGAGACGACCGCGGTGGAACGTCCGGCGAAGCGGCGTTCGTGGCTACGCAACGCACGTTCCATCGCGGCGCGCGTCGAAACGCGGGTCGGGCCTCGCGCGACACCCCGCGTCGTCCGTCCGCGCGCGCCCGCAGCGCGTGCCTTTCACCGGCCACGTCCTCGAAAGCCCACTGACGCTTTATCCACTTCTCTTCCTCTCCCAGGTTCGCGCGCCCGTTCGCGCGGCGTTCGCGGTGAAGGCTGACGCGGTACGTCCACGCCCGCGCCTCGTCCGCTACCCCCCCGAGGCGTTCCGCGCATCCTTCGCGTCGCGCGCGTCTCGCGAGCGCCCCCGACCGCGCGTTCCGGAGGTCCGGAGGCGAGCGGGATGCGCTTCCGCGAGGCGCATTTACCGCTTTTTCGGCACTGCGTGTCCACACGCCGAGTTTTGGACGAACGCGTTTCGCGGAAGCACTTTTTCGCTCCCGCGCGTACCACGCGCGTACTGACGACGCCTTTCCCTTTCGCCCACCCTCCTCCGTGTCTGTCTTTTCCGCGCGTCCTCAGGCTGCCGTCGCGGCGCAGAAGATCCGCATCCGCCTGAAGTCCTTCGAGGTGAAGCACATGGCTGCGGCGTGCGATAAGATCATCGAGGCGGCGAAGGCGACGGAGGCGTCCATCTCGGGTCCCGTCCCCCTCCCCACCAAGCGCCGCATCTACTGCGTGCTGCGCTCGCCCCACGTGAACAAGGACTCGCGCGAGCACTTCGAGACGCGCACGCACCACCGCCTGATCGACGTGCACCAGCCCACCGCGCAGACCATCGACGCGCTCATGGGCCTGGAGCTTCCCGCGGGCGTCGAGATTGAGGTCAAGCTGTAATTGATTGAATTCATCGGATGTAGCGGCGGAGGGACGATGACCGGATCGGCGGCGGCGAGAGCGTTATAGTAGCGAATTTTTAACACGAAGGGGTCGTGTGCGGTGACAACGTAGTACTATGTCGTTTTTCGTTCCTCACCGCGGAAAGCCCCCGTGCTTGGCCAGCCGCACCCGCGCCGCGGATGCCTCCAGGGCGCCGCGGTCGAACCGCCCTTTGGCTTTCCGCTCGCGGTACGCCGCGCGGGGATCGATCCGCGCGGCGTCGGCGTCCGCCGCGGTCACGGCGTCGGTCTCGCTCGACCCGAACCCGAGCGACGAAAACAGCACGTCGCGCAGGGGCGTCTCCGGGCGACTTTTACGCGCAATGACTCGGTTTCTCGAGGAGAGGCCGAGCGCGTCGCCGCGTTCCGATTCGGCTCCGTCTCGCGCTTTCGGGGATCCCGTTTTTTCTCGCGCGTCCACCTCGACCTCTTCGTCATCCTCCGCGTCCATCGCGTCGTCCGGCTCCTCCGAACGACCGTTCGCGAATTTTCCGGAAAACGTCGCGCGGATCCCGGCGCGCGCCTCCTCTCGTCGTCGCGCGACGGCTTCGGCGACGTCGTCGGGGTGCTTCGCTTTCTGCGGGAACGCGGCTCGCGGGTTCGCGGGCGGCGTCACGGTCGGGGGGCCCTCGACGGCGTAGGGTTTGCCCAGCGCCGTCCAGACGCCCGTGCGCTTGACACCCAGGTCCAACGCCGCCTTCTCCACCGCCTTGAGCATCAGCAACGTGGGGTCCTCGTCAACCTCCGCCGGCGCGCGAGCCGCGCTATGCGAAGCGCTCGCGTCGCGCGTCTCCAATGCGATCTCCTCCCAGCGCCGCGGAGGCTCGGGCTTGGGCATGCGCCGCTCGCGCGGGTCCACCGGTGCGTCATCGTCCACAAACGAGGTGTCGTCGCGCTTGTACCCGCCGCCCACGCGCACCGGGGGACCGAGCGGCGCGCGGCGCGCGTTTACGCTCGCCGGGGATGCCGACGCGTCGTTCGGTGATTTTTGTTGTCGCGTCTCCCGACGGCCGGTCCCCGGAGACGTCGGGTCGCCGGACGGCGGTTCCTCCCCCCTCCCCGGTCGCGCGCCGTTCCGCGCGTTCGAAGACGACGCCCCCTCGGCGCCGCCCTCGGCGCCCTCACCCCCGCGGCCTCGATCGGGCGCGTCCTCGCGTTCCTCTTCGCGCCTCCTGGCGTACGCCACGAAGTTCTTGTACCGCTCGTCCGACCGCGCCGCGCGTGACTCGCGAAGGTGCGCGCCCACCTTCAGGTGCAGCTCGCGGGTCGAGCCCCAGACGCCGCGGGAATCGCCGTCGTCGCCGTAGATGGACGGCACGCCCGTCGTCCCCGCGGACGGCGCCATGACCAGTGCGGGCCTCGGAGCGGAATCGCGCGGGACCAAGCGACATCGGGAAAATATCGATTTCATGCGCGACTGGTCATGCTGGTTCCGCCAGATCCCGCGAAACGCGTTTTTGTCTCGAGTTCGTAACCCCCTTCGGGAAGTTCGGGTATTTTGCGGGTGTTGGACGCCGCGCGAGGCGCGCCGGCAGAGCGAGCGGCGCGCGGGGCGGCCGTCTCCGAGGCTCGCGCGGGACGGACCGTCCGTCGCGCGCGCGGAGGTGAGGGGGAGCATGTCGGTCGGGAAACACGTCGCCGCGGGGGTCCACGTCGACCTCGAGCGGCAGCGTCTGCTCGGGCCATCCGACGCCGAGCCCGTCCGAGGCGCGGGGTCGGACGACGATCGGAGCGCGTCCGCGTCCGCTCGAACGCCTTCTCGCGAGAAGGCGTCCACTTCTTCCGCCTCGACGCGTATCAAGCTCGCGGCGAGCGTCGTCGCCGGGGTGTGCTGCGTGCTGGGCGTCGCCGCGCTGGGCGGCGTAGGCCTCGGCGCGCGCGGCGCCGTGCGCCTGGCTGGCCTCGGCGATGTGCTCGACGCCGGCTTCGGGCGGGCTCTGACTCCCGAGGAGCAGGCGCGTACGACCGCGGATACCTCGCGCGCCGCCGCGGAGCGCAGCGCGGCGGCGCTGGACGAGGCGTTCGCCTTCGACGACGCCGGCGCCGGCGCGCGCGCGGTTCCGCGGCTGGGCGCGTTCGCCGAGTCGGAGGATGGCGACGCGGAGGATCGATTTGAGGATCCGTCGGAGGATCCGTCGCCGTTAACCAACGCGCTGGCGGACCGACTCGGCACGGCGGCTCTGGGCGCGGACGGGTCTCCCATCGTCTCGGCAAAAACGGGCGTCGTGAACGAGCCCGTGACTTTGAACGCGCGCCACGACCTGTCTCACGTCGCGGCGAAGCTCGGCGCGTGGGGGGATTGCCCGAGGGCGTTTCGGAAACCAAAAGTCGGGAAAAAGAGCGACTGGAGCGCGGCGTACGTCCAAACCTTATCGCTCGCCGAGCAGGTGTACGTGTTGTGCGTGCGGTGCGACGAGTTCGTCGCCCCTAGTTCGTTGGCGAGCAAGACGGTGTTGATCGACGGGCGCGTGTTCGACGAGTGCGACCAGGCGGACAAGTACGGTTTAGACCATTACAAACGCGCGTCGCTGTCGCACGCCGCCGCCGTCGCCGACGCGATGAACAAAAAGTATAACGCCGTCGCCGTCGTCGAGGAGGACAGCACGACGCCGCGGAACGGAGGGTCCGTGTTCGACGCGCCTCTGTCCGATGTGGACGCGTTCGCGTTGAAAAAAGCGCTCGCGGCGGAGGACTGGTCGTTCGCGCGGCTCGGGTGGCGACAGTACACTTTAGAGATTGCGCCCACGTCGCAATGTCCGCCGCAGTGCTCGTGTTCAATGCGCGGCGAGAAGCTGTGCTTCGTGGCGGGGTCGGGGTGCGACTTGCGAAGCAGCGACTCGTACATCATCTCGCACAGGTACTTCCGCTGGATGCTCGACCAGCTGATTCAGGGCGGAACCGTGGACTACGACGTGCTCCCGCGCGCGCCGGGAACGCTGCTCGCGCTCCCGATCCTCTCCGCGCAGAAGACGCTGGACATACCCGTCGAGCACCAGGCGGCGGTTTCCGAGCTCTTCATGAATCGGTGCCTCGTCGGGGACGTGCCCGACTTTTCCCGGGAAGCGAGAGCGGAGGCGCTCGCGATGGATGAGCTAAGACAGTTCGACGCCGACGCGGCCGCGGTCGCCGGCACAGCGTCCGTCTTCGGCGCAGGAGCCGCCGAGGCGCAGCGAGAAGCGGTGGAGCACGCGCTTCGCCCGGAGGAGCGCGCGCGCGCGTTGTCGTACGCCGCGGAGGAAGAACCGAGCGAATGATGATTCGCCGACTCGGACGCGATTTCTTTCAAACGCGTTCCGCGGAAGCCCGGCGCCCGCGAGCGCGTACCGTAGGACTAGTAGCTTTGGCTGTTTTTACGCAGTAGTCTTAATGAAACACGACGCGCGAATCGCGGAGAGTCTTGCGCGCGGAGAGTCTCGCGCGTCTCGGTCGTGCGCGTCCGGAGCGTCGGTCTCGAGCACCGTTCGCGCGACGCGCCGTCGACGCCGCGCGCTGTTCCCGTCCGGAGCGAAATACTTTTTCCTTTTCGGCCGAAGATTTGACCACGTCATCGCCACTCGACCTGCGCGCGGGCGTCGGCGGCGCGGATGTGCGGCCGCGCGCGCGCGACGCTCAGCGCCGAGCGCGTCGCGGCGGCTTCCGGCACCTCGGAGTGGGTCCACCGCGAGGCGTACGTCCCGAGGTACAACGCGCAACCCGGTGCGGCTCTTCCGTGCGTGCGCGCGTCGGACCCGACGAGAGGCGAGCCTCCCGATGAGCGCCGCGTGGAGTCCATGACGTGGGGCTTGGTGCCGTCGTTCACCGGGCCGGGCGAGAAACCGGACCACTTCCGCATGTTCAACGCCAGGGGCGAGACCTTGCGCGAGAAGCCCGCGTTCGGGCGGCTTCTGCGTCGCCGGCGGTGCGTCGCGCTCATCGACGGGTTCTACGAGTGGAGACGCGAGGGCGCCGGACGCGCCGGCGCGAAGCAACCGTATTACCTGTACCTGCGCCCGTCCCGCGACGAAAACGAGAGCGCGTCGTGCGAACGAACACACGACGCGCGTGAAGTGAGCGAAACCGCCGTGACCGCCGACGCGGAGACGAACGTCTCGAGGCGGTGGGACGACGCGACGGAAAGCGTTTCACCGATTCGAGTCGCGGCGCTGTACGACGTGTGGCGAAGAAAAAGAGCGCCGGAAAAAGACGCGTCCGACGACGCGCGCGACGCTTCCTTTTTGTTCGACACCGACACCGACACGGAGACGATGACCACGTGCGTGCTCGTGACGGTGGACGCGTCGGAGCGAATCGCGTGGCTCCACGACCGCATGCCCGCGGTGCTCCGGTCGGACGAAGAAATGAAGGCGTGGCTCGCGGGCGGCGACGGCGACGGCGACGGAGACTCGTCGGACCGACGCCCGGAAACGCTGTTGCGTCCGTACGCTGCGGAGGATCTGGCGTGGCACCCCGTGACTTCGGACGTGAACGCGGCGGGGAAGCTCGAGGGGCCGCGGTGCTGCGCGCCGGCGCGGCGCGCGGCGGAGCGGGACGCGGGGAGCGTCGCGGGGCTGTTCGCGAAGGCGGCGGCGTTTGAGGAGAAAAAGAAAAACGAAAGTACGCCGGAGAAACGTTTGGACCGTTCGCCTCCGTTTCCCGCCGCGGCGTCGTCGCCTTCGTCCGCGTTCCGCAAACGCCCCCGAACGACGCCGCCGCGACCGGCGAACCAGCGGTCCGTGGCGGACATGTTTAAGAAGAAGTAGTCCTTAGATGTTTCGCGTTTTGAGATGCTGTGGAAAAGGCGCCTTTAGACGGACGGCGAGACCGGATCGCGATCGATCGACGCGTTTTAGGTAGACTACGAAAGGAGTACTACTACGCGCATCTCTCACTTCTTCTACCTACGTGACTAATACACCACCGCGCTGGCGTAGCTCACCGAGCTGTCTCGTTCGGTCTTCGCCTTCGAGCTCTGCTCGTACCGCACGAACCGCACCTCCCGTTCCGCGCACTTTGTCGACGCCAGCACGGCGCGCAGAAACACGCCGATGGGGTGTCGCCCGCAGACGGTGTTCTTTGTCTCCTCCAAGTACGAAACGAACCCGTCGGCGTCCTTCGTCTCGATGAAAGACATGCCGCGCCGGTCCAAAGCCTCGATGGACTCGTGTATTTCACCACGACCAGACGACTGTACGAACGGCGTGTACCCGAACCTCTTTCCCCAGTGGCAAAAGTCCGAGCTCACGACGAAGAGGTTCGCGGGGTCGTTTAAGTACGTCGCGAAGATGTCGCCGTATTTTTTCTCGGCGGCGTTTGACAGCGCGCCCACCAGCACCGGCACGAGCGTCGGTTTCTTCGCTTCGGATTTGAACACCTCGCGGATGTACGGCAAGTGCATCTCCAGGCTGTGCTCGTCCTCGTCCACGGACAGACTCATCTCCGCGAACGCGCCGGTGGCGCGGAGCTCGGCGACGACGCGGGCGTCCACCTCCAGGTCGCCCATGGGCGTGCGGTACGCGTCGCACGTCGTGAGCGCGCACTGCTTCAGGAACACGTGGTGGCTCGGCCCGAGCAGGAACACGCGCCGCACGACGCGCGGGTCCACGGCTTTGTACGCCCACGCCGCCGCGGGGCCGGAGTAGCTGTACCCGGCGTGAGGCGCGATGAGCGCGCGGGGCGCGCGCGTCGGATGCGTCGAGGCGCTCGAGGGGACCGCGCGGAGGTACGCGCCGAGCTCGTCGGCGAGCGCGGTTCCGTCCGCGCTGTACCACGACCCAGCGTGCGAGGGGTGGCGCACGCGACCGGTCGTAGACGCCTCGGCCATCGCGAAGAACGTCAGGGCGCGAGGGTCGTTGTGAGGGCGCTCGTTTCGTTGTTGTGGAAGGCGTTTTCTGCCCGAGTGCCCAACCGACCGCGTAATTGGCTCTTCGCGCGTGTCAGCTTTCTTGAAAGGGGTCGGCGCACACCGCCGCTTTTTGAAAAAAGCACCGCCGCACCGCCGCCCCCCACACCCCCGCGCGTCTCGCCGCGACGTCACACGCGTTCGCTCCGAACGCAGCTCGAACCCGAACCCGATACACGCGGGCCACGCACCGCCCTCACCCGTCGCCATGGTGAACGAGGACAAGATCGACGCGCTCATCCTGCGTCTGCACGAGATCGAGGCTGTGAAGTTCGGTGAGTTCAAGCTCAAGTCCGGGCTCATCTCGCCCATCTACGTGGACCTGCGCGTGATCGTCTCCTACCCCGACGTGCTTTCCAGCGTCGCGGCGTGCATGTGGGACGTGCTGAAGAGCAACGGCGCGGAGTTCGACAACATGTGCGGCGTCCCCTACACCGCGCTTCCCATCGCCACGTGCATGTCTCTGAACAACGACTGCCCGATGCTGATGCGCCGCAAGGAGGTGAAGGACTACGGCACCAAGAAGGCCATCGAGGGCGCGTTCATCGCCGGCCAGACCTGCTTGGTGGTGGAGGACCTCGTCACTTCCGGCGCCTCCGTGATGGAGACGGTCGAACCTCTGCACGAGGTGGGGCTCAAGGTGAAGGACGTCGTCGTGCTCATCGATCGCGAGCAGGGCGGCGAGGCGCGACTGAAGAGCCACGACCTGCGCCTCCACGCGGTGTTGCCTCTGTCCCGCGTGCTGGTGACCCTCGAGAAGCACGGCAAGATGACCGCGGACCTCGTGAACACCGTCAAGGCGTTCATCGCCGCGAACCAGACCGGCCCCAACGCGAGCGGCAACGAGATGGGCGCGGCGGCGCCGGCCAAGCGCGCCACCTACGCCAGCCGCGCCGAGCTCACCGAAAACCAGTGCGCGAAAGATTTGTGGCGGCTGATGGATGAGAAGAAGACCAACCTGTGTCTTTCCGCGGACGTGGAGAGCGCGGCGGAGTTGCTCGCGCTGGCGGACGCGCTCGGTCCCGAGATTTGCGTCCTCAAGACGCACTGCGACCTGTACCCGGACTTCTCCGCGGACTTCGTCACGAAGCTCGCGGCGCTGGCGACGAAGCACAACTTCATGATCTTCGAGGACCGCAAGTTTGCGGACATCGGGAACACGGTGGTGGGCCAGTACGCTTCGGGCGTGCACAAGATCGCGGACTGGTCGCACATCACCAACGCGCACATCGTGCCCGGGTCGGGGATCATCGACGGGCTCAAGTCCGTGGGGCTCCCGAAGGGGCGCGGCCTGCTGCTCCTCGCCGAGATGTCCAGCGCGGGCACGATGGCGAAGGGCGCCTACACGGAAGCCGCGATCGCGATGGCGGCGAAACACCCGGATTTCGTGATGGGGTTCATCAGCACGAACCCGGCGGCGTGGAAAGTGAAGTGGAGCGCGGGTTTGGTGCAGATGACCCCGGGCGTGCAGCTGGGCGGCGGCGGCGACGCCATGGGGCAGCAGTATAACACGCCGGACCGAGTCATTCGGGAGTGCGGCTCGGACGTCATCATCGTCGGGCGAGGCATCTACAAAGCCGCCGATCCGCTCGCCGAGGCGAAAAAGTATCGCGCCGCGGGCTGGGACGCCTACGCCGGCGCCTTGTGAGTCGCTATTATGTGACGCCGTGACAGAGACAGACCTTACCTGTGTGATGTATTCGAATAATACCCATGAACACCGAGACGGCGCACCGAAAAGAAAAGCATCATCCCACGAGAGTCGTTAGGTCCCCCCGGTTTTTTACCAAGAGGCGACGACGCGCGGAGCCCATGACGGCGCGCGACGTCTCGAGCGAGCACTCGGCAGTCGGCACTCGCCACTCGGGCGTTTTTTTAAATTATTCGGCTCTGCCCGCGCGAGATCTGGGCCGCGTCGCCACACCGAGCGGCACTCGAAGGGCACTCTCAACGCCATGCCCGTGTCCAAGACGACCATCGAGCGCTCCGCCGCGTACCACGACCTCTGGGATGACTGGGCGTCAGGCGTGGGCGTCAAGCGGCTGAGCCCGCAGGCGCTGCGAGGCAAGATTCGCACGTTTCTCCAGAAGTACAACGTCACCGCCACTTCGTTCCAGAAGGTGATCGGCGTGAACTCCAACACGTACGGCACGTTCATGACCGGCAAGTACAAGCACGCGTCGAGCGCGTTGAGCAACGGCACGTACTGGAACGCGGGGTACTTCTTCTGGAGCGACGAGCAACTCAACCAGCAGGATTCCATCATCAAGAAGCTCAAGGCGAGCGCGAGCGCGGCGGAGAAGGCTGGCGACGGCGCGGCGGGCAAGAAACCCCCCCTCCCCGACGTCAGCGCCATCCAGCTCGACTCCCACGACGTGTACTTGAACCCCAAGGAGGTCAGGGCCGAGGTCTCGACGCTGAAGACGAAGTACAAGTGCACCAATTTGGACCTGGCGAAAGCGGTGTGGCCGGAGAAAGCCGCGGCGACGTCGCAGCCCGGCGCGCCCGTGGGACGATTCCTCGCGCAGGGCGGCGAGTTCGGAGGCGAGGAGATGGACTTCTACCGCCCGTGCGCGCTGTTCTGCGAGAAAGTGCGCGTTTTCGAGAACCGGCCGAAGAGCAAGAAGAGGAAGGCTCTGGAGGAGGAAGCGCAGGCGACGGGCCGGGCGCCCTTCCTGGGCCTCAACCCCAACAAGAAGTACTGGATAGGCCCCGGCAATGGCTTCAAGAAGGACGAGCTGGGCAGGCTCACCACCCACGCCTACGCCCGGGGGTGGTGACCCCCCGAAAGGAACGCAGAGACGGTCCTTCCCGGGAACACGGCGTTGGTAGCGAGACGAGGACGACGCGACGAACGAAGACGAAAAAAAAAAGTTTCTTTTCACGTGAAGAGCTTCGCCACCGACACGTTCTTCTCCGAGTCCTTCTGCATCACCTTCGCGACCGCCATCTCGAAGTCCTCCTGCGTGACGTGCACCCTGCGCTCGCGCAGCGCGAACATGCCCGCCTCCGTGCACACCGCCTTGCTCTCCGCGCCGGAAGCGCCGCCCATCTTGCTCGCGATCTTCTTCAAGTCGATCCCGCGCACCAAGTTCATCTTGCGGCTGTGGATCTTCAAAATGTCCACCCTCGAGTCCTCGGTGGGGTTGGGGAACTCGATCTTGCGGTCGATCCGCCCGGGTCGTAACAGCGCGGCGTCTAAGATGTCAAGCCGGTTCGTCGCCATGATCACCTTTATTTGGTTCGAAGCTTCGAAGCCATCGAGCTGGTTCAGAAGCTCCAACATCGTTCTTTGAACCTCCGAGTCGCCCCCGCCCGACCCGCGCGCGCTGCCGATGGAATCCACCTCGTCCATGAACAAAATCGCCGGCGCGTTTTCGCGCGCCATCACGAAGAGCTCGCGCACCATCCGCGCACCTTCGCCGATGTACTTCTGCACGAGTTCTGACCCCGAGACGCGGATGAAGCAACAGTCCGTGTGGTGCGCCACCGCGCGCGCTAACAGCGTCTTGCCCGTTCCCGGGGGGCCGTACAAAATCACGCCCTTGGGCTGCGCGATGCCCAAGGATTCAAACAGCTCGGGGTGCTTGATGGGCAACTCCACAACCTCCTTGATCTCCTTCACCTGCTGGTCCAAACCGCCGATCATGTCGAACGTGCTGTCGGGCACCTTCTCCACCTTCATCAGCGACACGAGCGGGTCCACCAGGCTGGGAAGCACGGTGTGCAGCGCGTAGGAGTCGTTCTTGAGCGCCACGCGCGCGCCGGGGTTGAGCTTCGTGACGTCCACGTCTTTGCCGATATCCACCACGTACTTGCCCTCCGGGTGCACCTTCACCAGCACCTTGGTCTTCGCCATCACCTTCACCACCTCGCCCACGTACGAGCCGGGCTCCTGCAGGTGCTGGATCTCCTCGCGCAAAGCGCGGACTGTGCACCACGAATTTTCGGATGATGAGAAGAGGAGAAACGTCCGTTTGGGTCAGTCGCGCGGCGAGCCGGCGCGGCGATCGGGTCGCGAAGCGCGAAAACAGTAAAAAGCGAAAATCGAACGACTCGCATGAACCGGTGACCGTCTTCAAAGTCGGAGCGAGAGCAGACGAGATCCGTGACGCGACGCGGGAGGGCGGTCGCGGCGCGGCCCCGGCGGGCGCATCGCCCCGGGTTCGCGGGGTTCGCGCCGCGGTATCGCGTCCGGGACGCGCGCAAAAAGCGCGCGCGTCGCCGAACGGGGCTTGCCATCCCCCGGTCCCCCGATCGGTGGCGTTCAGATCTGAGACCCGTTCCAAAGAACGTCACTCTTTCTGCGCGAGAGGGGTTTGACGCACCTTTCTGGTTGAGCTCGTTCCTCTGCGCCTCGAGGCGCCGCAGGTTCGAGGTCTTGTCCCTCACGGCGAGCTCGTACTCCTCGATCTTCGCCCGGTAGTACCCGCGAAGGCCATCCTTCGCGGCGGTGCCGTGCTCCACAGCCCCCATCACGACGCGCGCGAGGAAACACTGACGAGCGACGATGAAGCGCGAGCCCGTTTTCGTCGGAGTTGAAATCGACGACTGGACGAGAGGACGATTCGTCATGTTCGTGTTGACGTTTCTTTTGCACGCGCCTTATATCAGGGAAGAGACAGGTTGTTGACCAGAAGCACAACTCCTCGCGTCCTTCGCACACCTCCGCACCACCACTCTTCCTTCCATCACCATGGGTATCTCTCTCGCCACCGGTGACGCCATCGCGAACGCCTTCCGCGACAATTTCATCGCCGGTTTCGCGGAGAACAACCACGCCGAGACCATGAAAGGCATGATGGCCGAGACCGTCAAGTGCAACTGGGCGGACGGGTTCAACGGTGACAAGACCGCGGACGAAGTCTGGGACCAGTTCAAGAACACGTGGGGCGCCATGGTCTCCAGGGTGTGCTGGTCCATGCAGACCCCCGTCATCGACACCACCCAGTCCCGCATCGTCATGGCCGGCCCGCTCGTCATCAACATCGACGGCGGTTTCCCCGATAACGCCAACCTCATCCACGACGGGCGCGGCATGTGCTTCATCTTGACCCTCGACGACAACCAGAAGGTGTGCGCCTGGGACGGCTTCTGGGACAACGAGTACCCGCCCATGCTCGAGGCCCTGGGCAAGACCATGGCCAAGATGCAGGAGGCCAAGTAAGCGCCGCGCGCGGACGACGCACGTCGGTCAGAAAATAGCGTTGTCATAACGTTATGCGCGTTACGTGTCGTAGCGGCATATGACGTGATGCGCAAGATTTTCGAAGAAAAGAAGAGACGCGGCGGCGCGAAAAGGCGAAAGCGTGAACGTCTACGATACCATCACACGTCAAGAAAAAGAAACGTCACCTCACCTACGGAACAAGTCCACGCGCGCGTCCCCGACCCCGAACGGATCCGCGTCGTTGCGTTTAGGGAAACGTTTAGGCGATCGCTCCCGCTCGTCGTCGTCGTCGTCGTCGTCGTCGCGCTCGCGCCGCTTATTTTTCGTCTCCTCCCGCGACGCGCTCTTCTTTCGGCGCTCGCCCGCGCCCGCCGTCCTCAGCTCGCGCTCCCACGCCACCGCGCACTTGCGGTAGAGCAGCAACGCCGCTCGCGCGTCGTCCACGGACGAGTGCTCTCCCGCCTGGATCTCCAGACCGAGGTGCTGCGCGCACAGCTCTCGTAACGATCGCGACCCGCGGCCGCGCGCGATGCCGTTTTTTTTGTCGTGCATTCTCTCGTTCGCCCTCAGCGGACGCGTCAGCGGTCGGTACGTCGCCGTGTCTCTCGTCATGCTCTTCGGGTGATCTAACAGAAGACACTTCAAGTCGTTCCGCAACGCGTGGCCGATCAACACGCGGCCTCTTAAAATGTCCGCCATCTTTTTTTGAATCTCTTTGAACGGAGGCGCGTGTTGTAAATCCGAAGGGCGAACGCCCGAGACGCGCGTGCGGTAATCGACGACCCGTTCGCCGGGCGCGACGAACGTATCAAGCACGACGTTCCCGTCCTCGTTCACCACGGAGACGCGCGCTAAGACGCTCCGCTTGCCGTCCTCGCCGCACCCGACCATCTCGCAATCAAGCGCGATGACGTCCGTTAAAGCCGTGTTGCGGCCGACGGGCGCGGGCTTTTTTGGGGCGGAGACGCCATCGGACGGATGGCCGAGTCGGTGGAGCTCACTTCCGTCCCTCCCGAACCGCGCCGCGCCGCCCGCGCGCGCCGCCTCCTCCGCCGCCAGGCGCTCCGCGCGCCGTTTCTTCGCCTTCGGGTTGGTGCCGGCGCCGATCTTCGTGGCGAGCGCGGACCAGTTGGACGCGCCCACCGCCGCCGCCGCCGAGTCCGATGTTCTCTTCTTCTTCTTCGTCCCAGACGAAGCGCCCAGCCCGCGGGTTTCCGGAAGCGCGGGGGACGTTCCGCCGTCCGCCGACCCAGCCCGCGCCTTCTTCTTCTTCGCCATCGCGCGACCGCGCCGCCGCGGAGAGACTGACGCGTGACCGCGGCCTCTCCGGAGTGCCGTGAGACGAGAATTCCTCGCGCGTGATGTGACGCGACAACTTCCCGAGATTTTTTCGACGCGTGCGCCCAAGAACTTCCGACACCGTCTAAAGTGGATAAGCTCCGCTCGCGTCGTCACGACGTGCACGCGCGCACGACGGACACGCACACCCCGCGTCTCCCCACGACACGCGCACCCCGCGTCTCCCCCCTCGTGCGTTCGGCGTTGGCATGGCAGGCGTCTCGCACGCCATGAGCCCCGCCTCGGTGTTCGCGTCCACCGCGCGAAGATCCGCGCGTTTGTTCACCGCCGCCGCGCATCTCGCCCACCGCCCCCCCGCCGGGGCCGCGTGCGCCTCTCGCGCCGCCGGCATCCACCCCCCCGTCTGCCGCGCGCGCGCGTTCGCGCACCCCGGGAGCCACGCCTCCGCGCGCGGCCTGCACGTCTCGCGCGTCCGCGCGGTCGCGGACCCCGCGGTCCCCGAGCCCTCCGAGGCGGAGACGCGCGCGGAGGCGGATGAGGATGAAACGCGGCGCGCCGGCGTAGTGCACTCCGTGGAGGGCTCGCTGGCGATCCTGGAGGGCATCGGCGGGGACATCAAGCCCGGCACGCTGCTGGACATCGGCGACGCGGGCGCCACGGGCGTGCTCCTGTCTCACCGCGAACCCAAATCGTTCGCGCTTCTCTACGTCGGCGGCGACGGCGCGACGCCCGGCGCGCCGCGTCTCGCGTCGGATGAATCTATAACGAAACCCGGCGACGCCGTCGTCGTCCGCCAGGGCGCCCGCTTCCACATGCCCCCCGAGTCGGACGTCGTGAACAGGAGGATAGGCCCGCTCGGCGAGCCGCTGGATGGCGGCTCGGTTCCCGGCGAGGCGGACGGGAAGTTTCGCGACGCGGCGTCGAAGACGGGCTCCGGCTCGGAGCTTTTCCGCGAACCGCCGAGCGTGGAGGACCGAAAACCCATCACCACGCCGCTGGTCACCGGCGTGAAGCCGATCGACATCTTGACCCCCGTGGGCAGAGGGCAGTGCATGCTGCTCACCGGAGAGGTGGGCACGAACCTCTCCGAGCTGGGCTTGAACGCCGTCGTCGCGCAGGCGAAGGTGTTAGGCGAAGAAGGCAAACAGTCTGGCAAAAACGCTTCCGTGCGTTGCGTGTACGGCGCGGTGGGCGCGGCGGCGTTCGATTCCGGCGCGAACGCGTTCGCCCAGCTGAAAGAGCAGGGCGCGGTGGACTTCACCGTCGTTTCCTGTGCGCCTGATGCGTCTTTGGCGGAGCGGTACGCCGCGACGTGCGCGGCGTTCGCCGTCGCCGAGGGCGCGCGCGGCGAAGGGAAGGACGTTTTATTAGTGCTGGATGACTTCACCGGTTTGGTCGGGTTTTCGCGCGACATGGCGAGGCTGAGCCCGCAGCTGGAGATGGCGGAGGACGACTCGGAGGATGCGCCGAGCGCGGAGCAGATGGTGGAGTACGAGGGCATGATCATCAACGCGCTGCTCGCGGAGCGCAGGCGGTTCCTCGGCATGACCCTGCAGCGCGTCGCGCGCCTGAACGATAAGCTCGGCGGCGGGTCGCTGACGCTTCTGGGCGTGATGTACCACGAGGCGGGGGCGTACCGCGGCAAGCGCGCGAGCGAGAAGAACTCGGGGACGGTGGGCGAGGCGGCGGATGACGACGGCGACGCGACCGTGGTCGTGCCCGCGCTGCCCGCGGGCTTCGACGACATGCCGGAGGCGACGCGAAAGAAGATCGAAGCCGTCATCGAGGAGAGGAAGCGACTGGCGGAGGCGGCCAAGGCGAGCCGCGCGGAGAAGGACGCCGCGCTTTCCGCCGCGCCGGAAAACGACTTCACGCAACCGAGGCCTTTAGTGGAGGAGTTCATGAGCATCACCGACGGGCAGGTTTTCGTGGAGTCCTTCTCGCGCGACAAGGGGTGGGGGGTGAGCGTCAAGGATAGCGTCTCGCGCGTCGGGTCGCCGGGCGCGGCGGGCCCGCTGACGTCGCTGAACGTCCTACAGCTCCGGCTGGACGTCATGCAGGCGGACGACATGTCCGTCTTCGGCGGCGACGGCGCTGAAAAAGATGGCATGCGCTCCCGCTCGAGCGCCATCCGGGGCTTCCTCAGGCAGGCGCCCGGGTCGGCGGCGAAGCTCTCGCAGCAGACTGTCGGTCTGTACGCGCTGCAGCGCACGAAGGAGATGAGCAACGTCAACGCGGAGGAGGCGGCGGCGTTTGTCGCGAAGGCGGTGGCAAAAGCCGAGAAAGAAATTCCCGAGGTGATGCGAGACATCGACGCGCACCCGTCCAAGAAGCTCAGCGCGGAGGCGCAGGAGAAGCTCGCGGGGTTGTTTTGACGTCGTCGTCGTTCGTCGTCGTATGAGTAGTACTACGAAAGAAAGCAGTCCACTACGTAAAAAAAGAGCCTTTCGTGTCGTCGTTCGTCGTCGCGTCGTGGGAGCTCGTTCGTCGTCTTTTCTTCACGCGGAAAAAAACCTTTTTTTCTCGGCTTCCGAAGCCGTCGTCGGTTGGCTCACGGCGCCTCTAAGACCCGCGTCAGCACCTCCACCGTCTTCTGCACGCGCTCCTCCTTCTTCATGCGCGAAACGTTGGAGACGTCGTGTTTCTTGAGGAACGCGCCCAGCTTTTCGCTCGAGACGCTCTTGCCCTTCAGGAACGCAGAGAAGGCACCGACGTCGCCGCCGTCCGCCTCGAAGCGCTCGCGCAGAAACGCATCCGCCTCCTCGGGGTCCACGGGGGGGGGCGCCTTGCGCTTCTTCTTCGGCGGCGGGGACGGCGCCGCGTCGCGCGGCTGATCGGGCGCCGCCGCGGGCGCACCCGCGGCGGCGGCGACGGCGGCGACGGCCGTGACGGCCGGAGGCCTCGGCGGCGGCGGAGGCATGGCCTCGGCGTCGGCGGCGGCGCGCGCCTCGCGATCGTCCCGCGCCGGGGATGAGCGTCCCCGGGCGGGACGCTCGGTCGACGCGAACGAAGCGTCGACCCGAGTCTCGAGCTCGACGCGTTCGAGCGCCGCCTCGAAGCTCCCTTCCAGTTCCGCTTTCACCGAGTCTGGCGGGAGCGCCGCGGCGTCGTCCCCGACGGGCGCATCCAGGAACGCCAGGATCTCAGCCTGCATCGCGCGCTCCGCCTCAGCCGCCGCCGCCGCCGCCGCCGCCGCCGCCGCGAGGGGCGTGGCGGGTGGCGCGAGCGCCGGCGGCGGCGAAGAAGGCGACGGGTTTTTTTCGCCGAGGACCGCCGCGGCGTCCGCGCCGGCGGGTCCGTTCGGCCGGTCGGTCTCCCGATCGGCACGATCGGCGAGCGTCGGCTTCGGCTTGGGTTTGGGTTTGGGTTTGGGTTTCGGTTTCGGCTTCGGTTCCGCGGCTTCCGCGGCTTTGAAGCTCGCGAAGCGGGGTTTCTTCTTCGGCGGAGACGCCGCGCGGTTCTCCTTCCCGGCGGAGGGAGAAAAAACATCGCCGGAGGGCTCCGCCGGAAAAACCCCCGCGGCGACTTCTTCGGCGGCGACGGGAACGGGAGACGCGCGCGTTTGCGTCGCGTCGTCCACGCGCGGGCCCGTTTGCTTCTTCACGGCGCTCCCCCCGAACGAGCTCGGGATGGCGAGCCGCCGCGGCGGAGGCCGGGGCGCGGCGGGCGCGGGCGCGCGTACTTCGCGAGACGCGAGACGCGCCGCTTCGTCGTCCGCTTTTTTTTCGTCGTTCGCTTCGCGCGCCGCCGCCTTCGGCGGCCGCGCGTCGAACAGCGCGCAGGTTGACTCGTCAGGCCGCAGGATGTGCTCCACGGGGATCAGACACTGTTCTTCTGGCATCTTGTGGGGCATCTCCGAGGCGCGCCGCAGGATGGCGTCGACGCACGAAGCGCCGTCGTCGATGGCGAACAAACACGGTTCGGGAGCGGAAGCGTCCCCGTCGCGCGCGCGAAAAGAAAACGTCGCGCCGAAGGGCGCTCGCGCGGCGTCCTTGTCGTTGAGGTCCTCGACGAGTTCCCCGAGCAACGTCGCCGTGATGTCCCCGGGTTTGCCCCGCGCGGTCCTCGCGGCCACCTCCGTGGCGCCGTGCCGGGCGAGCAGCAGGCACGAAGGCCAGAGGCGCTTGAGCGACCTCGCGTCGCCGCGGAAACGGAGCTCGGCGACGCGTTTTTTTTTTTTTTCGCGCGAACAAGTCTCGCCGCCGTCCTTCGCCGGGGCGGAAAACGCCGCCTCCGCCTTTCTCAGCGCCGCGAGAGACACGCCGTACTCCGCCGCGAACGCCTCCAGGAAGGACTCGAACGAGGCGTGGCCGTACGCGGGAGGGGGCTCATCCAGCAACGACACCACCAGCGCCTCCTCGCGGAGAAGAGGCGCGGCGGTCGCGAAGGAGGACGCGTCGACGTCGGCGTCGGAGGTCTCGTCGGCGACGACGTCGTCGGCGTCGGCGGCGACGATCGGCGCCGAGGCGCGCGCCAGCCGCGTCGCGAAGACTCGAACCGAGGGGAACGCGAACGCGTGCGTCGTCGCGCGTTCGGTCGCGGACGTTCGTCTTCGAATGTCTCTTTTCTCGGCGTTCGTGTTCGTGTTCGTCTCGGTCTCGACGCTCACGCGTCTCGTTCCCTCGTCGTCGTCGTCGTCTTCGTCTTCGTCTTTCGACGCCCAGAAGACGACGGGCGCGGTCGCGAGCTCGACGGCGGCGACGACTTTTTCCGAGCTCCCGTCGCCGTATGCCCCCGTGGGGAAGAAGGACGCCGGGTCGTCCGTCGCCGGGACGCGCGCGAAGGTGGAGACGCCCTGTGCTTCGCCGAAGCGCGCCCAGCGGCGTTTTTCCTCGAGCCGCGCGGCGGCGGCGCGCGCGAGCGCGCTCGGGAGCACCGCCTTCAACACGTCGCGCGCCTCGTTTTTGTCCGCGGGGTCGAACACCTCGAACGCGAGGGTCTGATCCCGCACGTCGCCGCGCAGGAACAGATTCACGATCTGCGCGTGCGGGCGGTCCGTGACCACGGCGAGGACGTCCGAGGCCGCGGGGAGCACCAGCGTGTGCCGCGGCGGCGCGGCGGGCGCGGCGCCCGCGGCGGGTCCGCCCGCGAACGCGGTCGTGAAGGACGCGACGCGCTCGTACAGCGCGCGCTCGAGTTTCGCGGACGCGCGGCGCGCGGCGAACTCGTCCGCGAACGGCGCGGCGACGCGCACCAGGCGCACGGCGAGCGCGTCCAGGTCCAGCGTGAGGTCGCCGGCGAGGGCGACGTCGCCGCGCATGACGCCCGCGAGGGGAAGCGCGCGGTGGCGACTGACGACGCGGCGATATCGGCGCGAAACTGATTTTCGCCGTTTCCACCGGTTTAAACCGCGAACGAAAACGCGGTTCCTCACAACCCAACGCACCGCGCGCGCGCAGCCCCCCTGACGAGCCCACCTCCGACACCATGACCTACTGCGTTGAAGTCAAAGCCAACGACCGCAAGTGCGCCTGCAAGAGCGGGAAGAGCTCCAAGTGCCCCAACGACGACAAGCAGATCGCGAAAGGTACGCGCGCGCGCTCCCCTTTTCAAACCTTCTCGAACCTTCCGAGCGAAGTCGCGCCCGCTCACCTCGACCCGCCTTCCCCATCGTGTGCAGGCGACATCCGCTTCGGCGCCACGCACGAGACCGCGGACGGCCACAAGCAGACGGTCTGGAGGGTACGTTCTCGACCCACATCTCCCCTCGATACGCGCGCGGCGCGTATCTGTGCGCCCCCGCGCGTCGCGCCTCGACGCGTTTAAAAAACGCGTCCGTCTTCCCCCTCTGACCGCAAAGCTCCCCTCTTCTCGCTCGCAGCACCTCTGCTGCCTCACGCCCAAGGTCCTCGAAAACATCAAGAACGCCGGCGGCGCGAACAAGATCGAAGGCTACAGGGCCGCCGGCATGAAGGAGGCCTACGCGGTCGTCAAGAAGCAGGGTACCTACGAAGAGGTCCAGGCGGCGTGGGAAACCGCGCAGTCCTCCGCGAAAGACGCGGAGAACGTCAACCCCGACGTCGCCCCCGCCGCGATCAAGAAGAGGAAGGCCGCCGAGGAGCCCACCTCGCAGGTCACCGCGTGAGCGTTCGCGTAAGCGAGCGCGACACCACCCGCGCCTTCCGCCTCGATACGCCTCGATACGCCGTAGATACGCCACGCACGCGCCGCGAGAGTGTGTACATAAAACCGACTCCCCGCTCGCTCGAAAAAATCTCCCTCTCAGTCTCGTGCTCTCGTCGAAAAACGAAAATCGCCTCTTCGAGCGACAACGACGTCGCTTTCCCTCCGCCCGCCAGACCGAGAGGCCCCCGGCGGGTGCGGCTCCGGCGTCGGGTCGGAACGATGGAACGATTACCTCCGGGCGAGATGGACGGCTCGCGCGTTGCGGGAGAGGAACCCGCGTCCTCCGGGGCGTGGCACCGCACGCGCGACGGCGGTTCGCGGAGAGAGGCGTGGGTAAAAATCGCGCGTGACATCCGCGTGCCGAATCACTACCACGCGCTTCTGGAGCTGGCGGGCGAGACCCCCGAGACCGCGGCGCAGATCGAGAAGGACCTTCCGAGAACGGGCGCGACGTTCGCGAAGCAGGGTTTCCGCCTAAACCCGGGTGAGCCCACCTGGAGGGCGCTCCGGAACATCCTCACCGCGTACGCCGCGCACGACCCCGAGACGGGCTACGTGCAGAGCATGAACTTTCAAGCTGCGTTTTTAGTGCTCGCCGGCCTGGACGAGGAGGATGCGTTTTGGTGTCTCGTCGCGCTCGTGACGAAGATCGTGCCCGGGTACTTCTCGGAAGGTATGGCCGCGGCGAAGCTGGACCAAAGAGTGTTTTCACGACTGGTGCACCAACACTTGCCCGCGGTGGGTCTGCACCTCGAGACCATCGCGCCGGACAACATCGTGCCCGCCATAATAAGCAGCCAGTGGCTCCTCACGCTCTTCGTCAACGTCCTACCCGCCGGCGCGACCATGCGCGTCTGGGACCGCGTCTTCGAGTCGGAAACCAGGGCGCCTCTGTTCGCGTGCGCGCTGGCACTCCTCGAGCCCGCCCATGACGCCATCCTCGCGTGCGACGAGATGGGCGAGACCGTGGAGCTGCTGCAGTCATTAGGCCAGGAGACTCAAAGCGACGAGAACGCGGAGGAGGCGGACAACAGCGCCGGAGGAGGCGCCGAAGACGCCGCGGTCCGCGACGCGGACGAAGTCGCGAACGTCTCTCTTATTACGCGAAAAGACAGCGAAAAAACAGCGGAAAAGCACGACACAGACGCTTCTTTTTCTTCCGCGTCTGGAAAAGAAGATGCGCTGATCGCGAGAATGGACGCGTACCTCGCCGGCGCGTGCGCGCCTTTGTCGTTTTTGAAGGAGGTGAGTCGCGAGCGCGGACGACGCCGGCGGCCGAGCGACGACGGCTTACCGGAAGCGGTGAAGCGCGCCGTCCCGGCGGTGACCGAGATCGACGAGCTCGTGGACGGCCTGCGCTCGGACCTGCGCGACGTCGTCGGGGAGGGCGCGCTCGCGCGCGCGGACGCCGAGGCGGACGCGCGCGAGGAGGCGGAACGCGCCGCCGCGGAGAAGGGGGCGCGCGCGGCGGCGCGCGCCGCGCGCCGCGACGCGAGACGAGCGGCGGCGGCGGCGGCGGCGGACGCCGTCGGACCCGACGCCTCTCTCGCTTCTCTTCGGGGAGCAGCCGCAGACACAGCGGCGGATTCCGCGGAAGCGTCTTCGGGCTCGGACGATTCCGAAGACGACGCGTGGGAGCTCACCCCCGGTCCGACGGCGGTGGGCGCGGAGTGGGCGGAAAATCTTCTGGCGGCGGGGTGGGCGACGCGCGGCGTCGCGTCCGACGCGGCGCGCGCGAGGCGCGTCTTTTTCCCCGAACGGAACGGTCCCGAGTTCGATTCCTTCCGGGTCCCGGACCGGGTCTCGGGGAGTCCCGAGACCTCCGCCGAGCGCCGTCCCGGCGAACCGCCGCTCGGGATGGCCTCGCTCTCGCTGTCCTCCAGCCTGTCTTCTTCGCGCGAGGGCGAGACGCGCGCGGATTTCGCGGACTCGGCGGGGTCTTCCGGAGAGTCAAAAACGTTTGTTTTACCCTCCGCCTTCGCCGACGCGTTCGCGCGCGCGGAAACCTCCGCGCGACGCGTCGACGAGGCTCTGTCGACCGTGTCCTTCCCCGCGTTCGCGCGCGCGTACGCGGACGTCGCGCGGACGGTCGCGTTCGCGCCCGTGCGCGCGCTCGCGGAGGCGCACCCGCGCCTGCTCGCGAAGCGGGAGACGTTCGCGGATGAACTCAAAACGTTTCGGGAGATGGCAAACGCCACGCAAAGAGCGCTGGCGTCGTCGGCGAGCGACGAGGACGCCGGCTTGGCGTTTAGGCCCGGCTCGGGCGCCAGAGACGGGGGCCTTCCAGTCGGCGGACCACAGTGGACCGCGTGGGCGGACTCCCTGTTCGAGCACGTCATACGAAGAGCGGACGAGACCATGGAAGGACTGCGCGACGCCGCAAACGTTTTGGACCGCGTCGCGCGGGAGACGCGCGGAGACTTTCCGGAAAAAGAAACCTCTACCTCGCGAGAGACGGAACCCGGGGGCTTCGGTCTCGCGCCCGAGGCGTCCCGCATGTCGGCGTGCGCGGACGCGCACGAAACGCGCGTCGCTGAGGCTTTAAGGCAGTGCGCGTCTTTAACGTCCGTGATCGCCGAGGACGCGAAAAACGACTTGCCTCTGCTCCTCGCGAACCGCGAGAAGACGTCTTTGGATCTGCGCCGCGAAGCCCAAAGCGCGGCGGCGGCGATTGCGACGTGGTCGGCGGCGGCGGAGTCGCGGCGGCGGAGGAAAACCAAAGCCGCGCTGGACGCGATGCGGGACGCCGCGGACGCCGCCGCGGCGGCGTTCGAGGCGGGCACGGCGGAAGACGCCGCCGCGGCGGCGGCGGCGACGCCGCCGCCGCCGCCGCCGACGCGCGTCTCGAGCCGGCCGCCGCCGGAGGACGACGGCTTTCCGACGTCTCGGCGCGACCCGGCGTCTCTGGCGGCTTCGTTCGCGCTGGAGGACGCGCAGCTGGAGAGCGCTTCTGTGTCTCTGGCCACCGCCGTTAAGACGGTGAGTCGGCGCAAAAACGCCGTCGCGCGCGAACGCGCGAACGCCGAGGCTGTGCGCTTGCAGTCTGAGAAAACGGCGCTCGACGCGAAGCGTCGCGCGGCGAGGCTGGAGCGCGTCGCGTCTGCTTGTCATACGTCGCTCCAAACGCGCGTGGACTGTTTCACGCTTCAAAGTTCGCTCCTTCCCTCTTTGGAGGCTTCCGTGTTGGAGCTCGGTGCCGCTTCCGCCGCTCTCGTCCGCGAAGGTGTCGTGAACGACCACCTCCCCTGGCTCACGGCTTCAGCGGACGCCGCCGCTCTGACGTACGTCTCCGTGTTGGACGCCGCCGCGCAGAGGCTTGACGCGTTTGCGGATGTCTGCGCGGCGCGCTTATCTGAGCGCGCGGCAAAGGCTGAGCGCGGAGCGAGCTTTTCTTTCCGCGGCGCGGAGGGCCGCACGATAATAGGCGGGCTGCTGGAGGACGCCGCCGAGCTCATCGCGCCCGCGTCGTCCCGGCTTGACGCCTCCGCCTCGAAGGAGGCGGAGGCGGCGCGAGGAGACGGCGACAAAACGGAGCGGCGTCGAGAGGAGCCTTCGTTTTCAGAACGAGACCGAGAAAAGAAACCTCTCGACGAAGAAGACGTCTCCGGGAAAAAAAAGCCGGCTGACAATCGCGCGGCGTCCGACGCCGGCGGCGCGTCGCCCGCGAACCAGTTCCCGCTCCTGCGCGACCGGGGCGCCAAGGCGTTTTCCTCGCTCGCCTTCGGCGTGGAGAACGGCATGGCGAAGCTCTCGGGCGCGTTCCAGGGGAGCGCCGTGGGAGGCGCGCTCGCGAAGACGTTCGGGGGGAAGAAGGAGAAGGAGAAGGACGTCGAGACGTCGGAGGGTTTTTCGCCGCAGGGGTTTTCGCCGAGCGTCGTCTCCGCGGCGTCCGCGGAGAAGTCGCCGAGCCCCGCGGAGGGACCGGCGTTTGCGGCGTCGGCGTCGGCGCCGCGCGAGTCGCGCGCGCTGCGGGAGGCGCGCGACGACCTGCGCCGGCTGGAGACGCGGCGCGACGAGCTCCTGGAAAAGAAGAAGCGACTGCGCGCTTTTTTGACGCCGGCGCGTGAGAGCGCGATAAAGGGGCGACGCGATGACTGAACGCGACGCGATGGCGTTTAGGGTGACCCTTTTTCGCGAACGCTCGCTCGTATCCGTCATTCGCATAATCTCGTCTCGCTCGCTATCTAAACAGGCCGTCCTTCGCTCTACGTCCTCCTGAACCTGTACAGGTACTCCTTGCGTCCCCTCGCCCACTGCGTTTCCGGCGTCTCCGTCAGCGACACCGCTTCGAACCCGACTGGGATGAGCAAGTCGGCGACGATTTTCGGCGACAGCGCGAAGGGCGGGCCGCCTTCGAAATCGCCGTTCGGGAAGACGTTCGACACGAGCTCGCCGCCCGGTCGTATCAGCGACGCGTACTTCGACGCCCACTCCTTCCGACGCGACGGCTCGATCGCGCACAGGAACGTGCTGTCGAAGGCCAAATCGTACTTCGCCGCGGGCTCGTGCGCGAAGAAATCATCCAGCGCGATCTTCGCGTGCTGTTTCGTCTCGGGCTTGTCGGACGATGCAAGGTACGCCTCCGCCTCGCGTTTCGCGGTCTCGCTCACCTCCAGCCCGAGGACGTCGCGCTCGCGCGAGCAGAGCGCCTCGACGGCGTACCCGCGCCCGCAGCCGGGCACCAACGCGCGGCCGGTCGGCAGCGTCCCGGTCTCCAGCAGCGCCACCAGGCTCGGCTCGCACCGCGACGCGTCGAACGCCTGGCCGGGCTGCAGGGTCTCGCCGCCCGCGCGCCACATCGACTCCCAGTCGGTGGCCATGTCGTCCCGGGGGCCGGCGGCCGTGGAGGGCGAAGGGCGAGAGGGGACGCGCGCGTGCGCGGGCGCGAACGTGCGCGCGCTGGATGCGCGGGGGAGGGGGGACGAGACGCGTGCGAGCGCCCACATCACTGATGCGCGCGTGGGGCGGAAGAATGGCCAAGAAGGAGTGAGTATCTATGTATCCACCTTCGCGGCGCGCGAGTCGCGCGTCGGCGTCGGCGTCGGCGCGTACGGCCTCGACCCTCCTCACTTCCTGTACGGCCTATCACGCATGTCCAGCGCGCTCCCGTGGAACGGGTCCCGCAACACAGGGATCGCCGCCGTGCTGTTCCCGACACGAATCACCTCCAGAGACGTCACGTCCACGACGGAGCTTGCGTCGATGTCCGTCGCGCTTTTTTTTGTGACATCGACGCCTCCCCGTCGCCGCAGCGCGTACAGGTGGTACTTGGTCTTGTTCTTCGGGATCTCCCTGTGCGCGACGAGGTCCCAATCCAGCTCGAGATCCAGAAACAAGTCCATGCGGTCGCTCGGCGCGCCGTACGTCACGCACACGTACGTCCCGCCCGGCCGAAGCGCGCGGCAAGACTCGCGCAACATGCGAGACGCGCGCGAAGAAGCGCTTTTTTTCGTTTTCGCGTCGTCGTCGCCGCCCTTCGCGCGCGACGCGCGTTTGGTCTCCTCCTCCTCGTCGTCGTCGTCGTCCAGCTGGCACATGGTGTCCAGCGTGGCCTTGTCCAGCACGCAGTCGAACGAACTGTCCGCGAACGTCATGCGCGTCACGTCCATGACGCGGTAATCCACCTCGAACGCCGTCGGCGGCGTCGGCGCGGAGGGAGACGACGCGTTCTCCGCGTTTGAAAAGTCGCCGCGTTTCTCGGCGCGTCGGAAGCGACGCAATCGGTTTTCCTGCTCTTTTCGCATGCGCTCTATGGCGGGCTCGGAGTAGTCCACCGCGGTGACTCTTGAGAAGCCGTCAGCGCTCATCTCCTCCCCCAATGTGCTCGTCCCGATCCCGAGCAACAAAACGCGGTGGCTCCGTGTGGCGTAGTCGAGAGCGTACGGACGCAACGCGCGCCATCCCACGTACCACTCGTTGTTGGTCTCGCCTTTTCTCAAGTTCTCCCCGACCACCGCGTCGGGGGCGCCGTACCGCGCGTCCCAGTACGCCTTGCTGCCGTACACGCTGGCGGTATGCCGGGCGGGTCGTACCCGAAGAACGCCGGGGTTCGTTCGAGGTGAGAGAGACGAGGAGACCGCGTTTGGTGCCGGAGAGAGGATCGGCTCGTCGTCGGAAGCGTCCGACTCGGACGCGGCGACGCGCGCCTCCGCCGCGGCCCTGTCCAGCTCGAGCTTCCGCACCGCGAGCTTCGCGAGGAGCGCCTCGAGCTTAGCGCTGGAGGAGCGCTGCTCCGCGGCGGACGCCGCCGATAACGTCATCGCCAAGGTCGAGGAGGGGGGCCGGACCTCGCCTCGCGATCGGGCGTTTGAACGCGGGACCGAAAAAAGTCGTCGGTTTCGTCTAGACGCTTTTTCAACAACAAAAGTCGGATCGACCGATTCCTCACAGCGTCACGCGCGCTCGCGCGCGCCGCGCCGTCCGCTCGCCCGCGCGGCTCGCGAGCGATGCTGGAGGTGCGCGTGCTCGACAGCGCGGAGGTCCGCGCGCACGTCGAGGACGTCCGGCGGATCCACGACGCGTGTTTCCCCGACGATGTGGATGACGAAGACGCGGCAGGCGCGTTCGGCCACCCCGACGACGCGTTCTGGGACAGACTCACCGCGTGCCACGACGCGGACGACGTGCTGTGGTTCCTGCTCGTGGACGCCGGGGATCCCGACGCTCGCGCTTTGGATCCCGACGCCGCGACCCGGCGGAGGGTCGAAGACGCGTCCCGGCCGGGAACCGCGAACGGCGAAGGCGCGGAGGATCGAATCGAAACGATAAACGAAAAAAAAAGCCGCGTCGTCGGCTTCGCGGCGGCGACTCGGTACGGCGTAAAGTGCGCGTACGGCATGCACCTCGCCGTGGCGCCGCGTTATCGCGGCGTTGGTTACGGCGCGTGGCTGATGCGCGAGGTGCAGAGCTGGGCGTGTTCCGAGGGGTATAAACAGATGCAAGCCTCCGTGGATGCGAAAAACAAAAGACTCATCGCGTACTACGAGTCGCTCGGCGCCGAGCGCGTCGCGGGGCTCAGCGGCGCGGGAGGGTCCGCGGGAGGTTCCGCGCCGACGGTCGTGCGCATCGCGCGCCGGTTCGACGAGGCGCTGTGCGCGCGCGAGCTGCGGTCGTCGCGCGAGAGGCATCGATATATGAATGAACTTCATCGCGAAAGCGAAGGGGAGATTAAAAATCGAAAGCGTCTCCTTCTCGGCGCGTTAAAAAGTTTCGTCGCGAGCGCGCTTTGTTTCGCCGCGGCGGCGATCGCGAGACGGCGAACGACCGGAGGGAGTACGGGAGTCAGACGGTAGTGGGGGTTTTATGTAGGAAAGCGCGGTGAGCTATGTGATCGTACACGGTCGCGTAGCTCTGTAGTCAGAAAAAGAAACGCGTCAACTCAGGTCGGCTATTTTCCAGTGTTTCGGCACCTCCGCGTCCTCGTCGTCCTCCTCGGGCGTCGGCTCGAGCCCAGCCTCGAGCGCGGCCTGAATGGCGCGCCCCACCGGCGTCCTCGCGCGCTCGCCGCCGCCGCTGAGCATCAAGCGACCGCCGATTCCGGAATCGCGAGTTGGACCGTTCGGAACCGTTCCGGAACCGCGTTCGGGTGAACTATCTAAAGAGACGCCTTTTTCTTTGTCCTTCGCGAAACGGTTTACGTTCCTCGCGTCGTTTTCCACGTTCCCGATCTTCACACGCCCGGTCACGGGGTCGACGGCGACGCGCAGACCGGCGGCGGCGAGCTCGTGCGCGTCCGCGGCGGCGCGAGGCTGCATAGCCTCGATTTCCAAGCGCGCAGACTCGCTCCCCGCGCAGACGTTACGCACCGCCCACAAAGCGTACTCGCGAAGGTACTCGTCCCCGTCCTCGCCGCGCGTGCACGCCAGGAGCACCGGGACGCCGCCTAAATCATACACCGCGTCGCACACCGCCGGTCTGCCGAACATGGCGTTGGCGAGCGGCGCGAGCGCGTCCACGCGGTACCCATCCCACGGCCTCGACGAAGGGTACGGCGCGTGGCCCTCCCTTAATTTCTCCGCCAGACTTTGAGCGGTAGAAGACGCTTCGTCTTCCGACGGAAGAAACGTCGTTTGAGCCAAGTCGGGCGCCGCGCTCGGCCCGCTCGCTTTTTTTTTTTTTTCAGAACCCCCCGCGCCTTCGGGAACGGGCAACGACGCGAGCAGACCGAGCAGCAGTCTTGGCATACCCATGGCGCACAAAGACGCGACGTCGTCCCCCGGGGTCTGCGCTAAGGCTGGACGAACCTCGCGCTCGGTCACCGCGCGCAAGACGCCGAGGCACGCTCTCAGAGTCACGCGCGCCGCGTCCGCCTGCGACACCTCCTCTCCGTCTGGCTCGGACGAAAGCGAAAAAGTCGAGTCTTTCTGTTCGTCCGAGCCGCGCGCGCGCTCGACCGCCTCGGCGGCGCGCGAGGCGAGGTCCAGCACGTACGCCGCCGTGCCCTCGGACAGGACCAGCGTTTTCGGAGGTTGGTTTTTGTCCGCAGGGCTTAAATCGCGCGGACTGTCGCGCTCCCTGGAGGGATCGCTCTGAGGCGCGGCGGCGGCGGCGCGCGACACGAGCTCCAGGAGCGTCGCCTGCTCCACCGAGAACCGCTCGCGAAGCGATGTATCGTCGCGAGTGTCGTTTTCGATTTCTTCACGAACGTCGCGATCACCAGCCACGCACATGCCCATGATCTTCCGCCGGAGCGCGTCGTCCCGCGCGCGCGCCGTCTCCGCCGCGCGCGGCGCCAGGGAACGGCAGAGCGGCGGCGTCGCGTCTCCCGCGAACAAACAGAAAGACTCGACGAAGCGGAACAGCATCGCGCCGCCCCCGACGCCGGCGTGTTTGTCGTCATCGTCGTGCAGTAATTCACCTCCGGGAGCTCCGATCGACGCGCGTAACAGGGGTCTCCACACGATCGCGCCCGCCAGGAACCCGCACACGTTCGAGTCGTCGTGAGGGTCGGCGGGTCGCCCGCCGCGCTCGGCCAATCGCGCGCGCATCGCCGCGCACAGCGCCGGATGCGTTAAATGCGCCGCGTCTCTGTGTCGCAATTTCGCGATGAAACCGAAGTGCTTCGGAAACAAAACCGTCCACGTGGTGTCCGCCGCGGCGCCGCCTCCGGCGATGAGGTTACACGCGAGTTGCGTCGCGGCGGCGAGCGCCGCGACGTACGCGGCGGTTGTTTCTTTTTTCGGAGTTTTGACGGAGGATGGATCCGAGATGGGGAAATCGTTTTTCGCATCGGGCGCGTCGACGCGCGCGGCGAGCGCGGGGATCGCGAGCGCGAGCGCCTCCGGCGCGGCGCGGTGCGGGAGCGCGCACGCGCCTCCGCGCGCGACTGCGTTGCCGGCGCACACGTTCCTCAGCGCGCGCGCCAAAGGCGCGAACGGGACCAGGGAAGCGTCTGAAGCCTGCGTCGCGTCGGCGGCATCGCACCAGCACTTTGCGCGCGCGGCGCGCAGCAGCTCTGCGGCGATGGAGACGGCGGCCCCCGAAGACGCGAGCGCGGCTCGCTTGGCGGGGTCCTTCGCGTCGGTCACGATGTCCTCCACCGCCGCTCGAGCGGCGGCGGCGTCGCCGGAAGCGCGGGCGGACTCGAACCGCGCGCCCGCCGACGCCATTGCGAACGGCGTCGGCGGTGCGAGAGCCTCGCCGCGCGCGTCGCGACACGAGGGGGTCGCGCCACGAGACTCGAGCGACGACGCTCGCGACCGGCGCGAGTTCAAGTCGAGCTGTCGCGACCGCGTCCGCCACGCGCTCCGTACCGCGGACGAGCCTCCGCGCCCCGCGCCCCGCGCTGTGGTCTCGGACGACGCGACGGCGTCGAAAGTCGTCGTCGCGAAGATGTTCGCCGAAACCTAGTGACAGATCGTTCCGCGCGCGGGCGGCGCGCCCCCCTCCGCGGATCGCGGATCGAACCTCCCGCGAACCTCCCATGGAGGCGGCCGTGCGGTGCCTTCGCGACGCGGTCGCGCCGGACGAGACCGCCTGCTGCCTGGTGCTGGTCGCCGACGACGCGCACGTGGACGGCGAGGAAGGCATGGAGACGTTTTCCTCGCTGCTGCGCGAGCACGCCGACGCCGCGGCCGCGGGACGCGCGCACGCGCGGCGCACGGTCCTGGTCGCGGGCGCGCGCGCGCCGAGACGGCACAGGCTAGAGCCCAACGCCGTCTCTAGCCTCGGCGGTCCCCCGAGAAAAGACGGCGACGCCCTGGCTGTCGTGGACCTCACCCGCGACCCGCACGGATGGCTCGCCTCGATCGGACAAAAGACGCGAGACGCGAACTCGAGCGCGAGAAAACGCGCCGCGCCGCGGCTGGGCGACGTCGCGTCCGTCGCCGCCGCCGTCCACGACGCGCTCGGCGGCGACGTGGAGGGAGACGACTTTGGGGACGAAGACGAAGCCGGAGAAGGAACGCACGAATACGTAGTCGCGGAGACCACCGCGCGCGGCGCCGCGGAGGCGCCTTTGCGCGAAAACAAAAAAAGCAAAGACCCAAACGCAAACGCAAACGCGCGCGGTCGGCGGTCCGGTTTGTGGGGCCGCGCGCCTCGCGAACGCGCTCGAACCGTGGTGGCTCTCGATTGCGTCGCCGAGCTCGTTTACGCTTCCGGCGTGAAAAAAACGCTCGAGCTGATCGAAAACATACGCGCGGACCGTCGCGTGTGCGGCGTGGTGGTCTACGCGCGAGGGGGCGGCGGCGATTTCGAAACCGACATTTTCGCGGAACCCGCTCGATCCGTCACGTCGGTCGCGATCGATTCGTTCGCGCGCGTTTCGACGCGTTTAAGACGCGCGGCGTCGTGCGTGGTCGTGATCGCGCCGCCTCGCGCGGATGACTCGGAGGCGCTCGCGGAGGCCAACCGGCGGAGACAAACGAGTTCGTTCGGCGTCGGATGGAAAAAAAACGCGAAGAACGCGTCGTCGTTTCTCGAGGAGGCGGACGCGCTTCACTCTCTCGCGTCCGAGCGCGAGGCGGGAGACGGCGCCGCCGCGCGTCTCTCGGCGTTCCTCTCGCGGCCCACCGGGCGGTTCAGGGTCGAGCGCAACGACGTCGTGTCGCGGTTCCGGTTCCCCGCCGACGCGGTTCCCGACGCTTTCCGTCGTTCGCGGGAGCTTTTGAGTGGCGAAACGGAGCCGAAACCGAAACCGAACGCGTCTCCCGTCCTGGAGGTTTCCTTTCGCGCTGAAACGACGCGCGCGTTCGGCGAAGGCGCCACTTCCGGAAACGCGCTCGTTCGCGAAGGCGACGGTGACGAAAACGAAAACGGCCGAAACGGCCGAAACGCGGAGGCGGAGGCGGAGAAGCAGCGAACGCGCTTGGAGCGTTTAACGCCGTTCAAGCTCGGGGTCTCCGCGGAAGAGTCCAAGGCGCGGTCGAAAGTCGTGCTTCCGTTCGAGCACCAGGGCGGGTTTGTACGCGACGGGAACGGGAGCGAGCGAGTTCCCGACGGTCCTGTAGACGAGCGGGCGTACGCCCGAGGCGATTTCCTGCGGTACCTGCCCCGCGACGCCGGGGGGGAGAGCGGCGTGGCGGGCGGCGGCCACGGCGAGCGGAGACAAAAAACCTTCGGCGGCGGCGCCATCGTGTACGTGCGCGACTCGGAGGATGACGGCTCGGGATCGGCGCCGGACTCGGACGAGGAGCTGGACGAAGACGCGGACTTTTAGTCTATAGGCACGGGAGTGTTTTTTTGGCGACGTGACGGCGACGTCGTGGTTGGAAGAAACGAAAGGTATATGCTTCGTATGTGTATTGCGTCGAAAAAAAAAAAGCGCCGCGTGAAAGAATCAACCGCAACCGATGGATTCGCAACTCGTCGCGCTCGCGGGCGCGAGCGCGTGTTTCTCAGAACACTTTCCGCGTGTACGGAGACACGACACCTCGAAAAGGCGACGATCTACGCACACATCGAACCGTGTGTTTCTGTGTGTGTGTCTCCTCACGCGTCGACGGACGCGCGCGTGAACCCCGGCATCTCGAACGCCTCGGCAAACGCCTCAACCTCCGCGCGAAGCGCGGCGACGTCCGCGTTCCCTTCCAGGCCCTTCTTCCAGTCCTTGAGCATCTTCCCGTGCGACGCCTGCACGTCCAGCGCGATTTTCACGGCGCGGTGCAGGAACGCGGCGATGGTCTCGAAGTCTTTCTCCTTCAACCCGCGCGAGGTCATCGCGGGCGCGCCGATGCGGCACCCCCCCGGCGCGAGCGCGGAGGCGTCCCCGAACACCGCGTTTTTGTTCAGGGTGATGTGCAGCATGTCGCAGATGGTCTCCATCTTGGAACCGGTGAGCCCGCACGGACGCAAGTCCCACAAAACGAGGTGGTTCTCCGTGCCGTCCGTCACGAGCTTGTACCCGTCTTTCATCAAAGCCGCCGCGAGCGCGGCGGCGTTCGCCTTGACCTGCTTGGAGTACGCGCGAAACTCGGGGGAACACGCGTGCTTCAACGCAACCGCCAAAGCGCCAATCTGGTGGTTGTGCGGGCCGCCCTGCAGCGCCGGGAACACCGCCATGTTCACGCGCGACTCGTAGTCGTACGTCTGGCCCTCGGGCTCGCCCTTTTTGCTCGCGCGCGCACCGCGGCGGAAAAAAATCATGCCCGCGCGGGGGCCTCGCAGGGACTTGTGCGTGGTGGTGGTGACGATGTCGCAATACTCAAAAGGCTGCGCTTGTTCTTCCGCGGCGACCAAGCCGCTGATGTGCGCCATGTCCATCATGAGCATCGCGCCGCACTTGTCGGCGATCTCGCGGAACTTGGCGTAGTCCCAGTCTCTGGGGTACGCCGAGCCGCCGCAAATCAGCATCTTCGGCCGGAAGTCCATCGCCTTCTCCTCGAGCTTGGCGTAGTCGATGAGGCCGGTGGCGGGGTCGAGCTTGTACGGCAACGACTCGAAAAAGATGGACGTGGCGCTGATCTTCTTCCCGCCGGCGGTGTAGTAGCCGTGCGTGAGGTGCCCGCCGGAGGGCAAATCGAGGCCCATGATGCGGTCGTGCGGGTTGAGAAGCGCGGTGTACACCGCCATGTTCGCGGGCGACCCGGAGTAGGGCTGCACGTTCACGCCCCACTTCTCCTTGTCCAGGCGGAAAGCCGCCAGCGCGCGATCCTGGCACAACACCTCGATCTTGTCGATGTTCTCGTTACCGCCGTAGTACCGCGCGCCGGGCAAACCCTCGGAGTACTTGTTCGTCAGGCACGACCCGAGCGTCTCCATCACGGGCGCGGACGTGAAGTTCTCGGAAGCGATCAGCTCGATGCCTCGGCTGCGGGGAGAAACGTAGTGGGCGGAGACGTAAAAAAACGCGACGGAGCGGTCAGTCGCCGTGCGGTGGCACAGTCGCGAGATTAGGGAAAGGCGAAAGGCGAAAACACGTCGATCGCGCGGCTGCGCGACGCGTTCGTCAGCGTGGGGGTCTCGACGCACATCTGCCTGAGCTTCTCCTTCTGCACGAGGGCGTAGACATCGGGGTCCGCCTCCTTGAGGGACTTGAGGGCCTCGGGGAAAATGGCTTCCTGCGGTCGTGGGGCGGGCGGGGGCACCGGTCAGGCTCTGTCGGCGTCGGCGGGAGGATTCGAGCGGGACGACGCGCGATCGCGCGACGCGGCGGCGACGCGGCGGCGATCGACGCCGGGACGGTTCCGCGAGCGGCGGGAGGCGAACGCCGCGACGTCGTCGTCGGGTCCGCGCGCACCATTTCGCTCGTTCTCTTCTGCGTGACGTCTCTGTGCGAGGCGAAGAGTGGAGGCGTCCGACTTCCGGTGGTCCTCAAGCGACGCGGGAGGAGTCGGTCCCGCCTTCTCCTTCGCCGAAAGTCGGGAAATCTACATCTTACATGCTCTGAGACTAGAACGCATACGCAAAAAAGCGAAAAAAACGTCTCGCGCGCGAAAAGCGTGACTGCGATTGCATACGAACGAGCGTTTCTCGATGTTTTGCTTCTCGAACCACTGTAACCCCCTTCGGATGCGACGAGGAAACCGAGGCGTTCGACGGCCGCGGCACAAGGCGACGCGCGGGCCCGAGGGGGACGTGTCGGTCGTTTTTCCGTTCACGGGACATCGCGGGACCGGCGCGTCCCGAGGAGGTCGCGACCATGGCGCAGCGGGGACGCGGGGACGACTACCGGGGACGCGACCCCGAGCGCCTGTTGCTCATCCCCGGGTCTCGCGGCAGCTCCGCGAAGAAGCGCGTGCCGTGGCACCAGAAGCCGCACGCCGGGTGCCTGGTGCTCGCGGTGCTGTCGCTGTTCGGGCTCGGCGCGGTGCTGCTGCCCTCGTTCGAGTCCCCGGGGAACATCACCGTGTTCCGCGCCGCGGAGGCGGACGTGCGCGTGCGCCAGCTCGCGGGGTGGCGCGAGGATCTCGAGGCGCCCGCGCCCGACGCGAGGCACGCGGTGACGCTGGCCATCAAGCAGGACCGCGAGGCCATCCTCGCCGCGCTGGCGACCACCTCGGACCCGGACTCGCCGCGGTACGGGCAGCACTACTCGCTGGAGGAGGTGGCGGCCATCAGCACGCCGAAGCGCTCGGTTTTGTCCGTGCGCGCGTTTGTCGAGAAAGCCACCAGCGCGATGGGCGCCGCGCGGGTCTCGTGGTCGCCCGGACAAGACTACGTGCGTGTAGAGGCGCGCGTCGAGGACCTCGACAAGATCTTCAACGCCAAGTTCCGGAGGTGGGAGCGCAGGCTACGGGGGGAGGTGGTGCACGAGACGTACAGAACCAGGGAGCTGGCGGTGCCCAAGGACCTCGAGGCGCACCTCGACGGCTTCCTGGGCGCGCTGCATCTGCCCAGCGGCCAGCTGCAGCACAGCGACGCCGAGGAGGACGCTCCGATCGACAACGCGCGGGAAGGCGGAGGCGGTAGCGGAGACGACGGGAAATCCCGCGCGGAGAGTACGACGGAGGATCCCGCGCGAACGGGGACGCCGTCGCAGGAGCGCGCGGCGGGTCAGACTGAATACTCGTACGTCGTCGGCGGCGTCGCGCCGAGCGCGTACAGCGATCGCGCGCCCGTGCTTATACGCAAGCCCCCCCGTCGCGTGCGCGTCTCCGAAAGAGACTGGGTTCTTAGAGAGGCGCAGTTGCTGGCGGACGAGGCGAAGGCTTCCGGCCGCGGAGTAAGCGCGGACGGGAAGACGGGAAGCGTTCCGAAGGCGTTCCGCGTCAAGGTGAGCGCGGACGCCGACGAGGACGTGCTGGTTTCCGTACCCGCGGAGACCGGTTCGGAGACGGCGGAGCGCGTGCGCGGCGAGCGGTACGTCGACGAGACCCCGGCGCACCTCGCGGTGGACAAGGCGCTGTCGCGCGTCCAAGCGTCCGCGCGGTACAGGTACGGAGTCTCGGAGTCGAAGACGGCGGAGGATGGCGCGTCGGAAGACGAGAGGGTCCCCTCGTCTTCGGGCGTCGAGGCGAGCGGGACCCGCGAGGGGAGCGGAACCTCCGCGCTTCGAAGAGTTCTCTCGGAGGAGGACGAGGACGTCGCCGCGGAGGACACGACCGTGAACGACGACGCGTCGGCGTCCTCTGCGTCCGCGTCTCGGCGCGCCTCGGCGGCCCGAAAAGCTGCCGAGCGCAAGCGCCGGAAGAGCCAGAGCGCCCGGGCGCGCGGCGAGCTGGAGGACAAGGCGAACGCGATGTTCCAGAAGCTCGACGACGAGATGCGCGAGATGAAGAGCTTCATGGCGGAGGTGGTGCACAAGGACGTCATCGACGGCGTCGATGACGACGACGAAAACGGCGACCCGGAGGACGAGGAGGACGTGCTCGACCGGTCGGGGGATGGCGAGGCGGACGTCGGAGCGGCGGATCCCGTCGAGAGTCTCGCGGAGGAGACGAAAACGCGTCGGGACGAAAACGCGGACGTCGCCGCGTCGGAGGACGAGGAGGACGCGCCTCTTCCCGTGGTGGAGGCTGGTTCGGAGGCGGCGAAGCGCGCGGCGAAGCGCGTCAGCCTCTCGGGGGAGGCGGTGAACCCTATCACCGTCCCGGATGACTTCTGGACGTCTCCTCCGTCGGATCGCGGCGGCGTTAACTCTCCGGGTTCGGAGAGTCACGAGAGTTACGCGCTGCCGTCGGCGCCGGCGACGAGCGCGGCGCGCGGTTCGGAGCCGGAGGAGGCGGACGCTTCTCTTTCCGAAGAGAGTCTGTTGGAGGGCGACGGCGGCGGGTACTACGAGTACGAGCTGAACTACGACGCCGAGGCTGCGGAGGCGGAATGGTCCGAGAAGACGTACGCGTTCGAAGCCGCGCAGGGTCGTACGAGCGTCGCGACTCGAGCCGCGTCGTCCCGAGAGAAAAGCGAAAGTCTCTCGAGCGCTCTCTATTTGTTCGAGGGCGAGTCTTCCGCGGCGCGCTCGAAGCGCGCCTCGCAGGTGGAGGAGCGCCTGAAAGCGCTCGTCACGCCCGACAAAGTCTTGGGGTACTACAACGTCCCGCGGATGGTACGACAACGTCACCCGGGCGCGACGATGGGCGTCGCCGCCTTCGCCGGAGACGTCAAACGTTTAAGACAGACTGTCTGGAAGTACGCGCAGTACTTCAACGTCTCCGCCGGGGCCGTGCGCGCCGTCGAGCAGACGGACGCCTTGGTCGAAAATGATGCCTTGGTCGAAAACGCATCTCGAGACCAAAAGAGTTCAGGTTCAGTCGGCGTCGGCGACGTCCTCGGTTCGAACGCGAACGCTTTTCTTTCGCCACCAACTCCGGGCGAAGAGAGAAGAGACCTCTCTCAACGCGCGGCGGCGTTTTCGTCGCGCGGCGCCGACGCGACGCTCTCCTCCGCGCGGCGCGAGATTTCGACGGAAGTTTCGACGGATGCCGTTTTCGAATCAGGCTCCTCAACGTTGGGTCGCGTCTCTCCGTCATCCGGCCATTCCTCGAGTTCGCCCCGGCGCGTCGGCGCGAGGGCGCCTGCGGCTTCCACGAAATCAACGAAATCTTCTCCGTCTTTAAACCCTTCTAAGACGGAGAAGATGGAGGCTGCCGCGCAGTCGGCGGTGGCGAGCGCCGTCTCCGGCGCGGTGGACGCCGCGGTGGACGCCGCGGCGAAACTCGCGGAGGGCGTCGGTTTTTCGGTGGAGAAGGGCGACGAGAGCGGAGTGACCGAGAGAGCCGAACGGGGCGGCTCGTCTTCCGGCTCTGTTTCTTCGAAATCGCGAAATCACGCGTCGGACGCGGACGGCGACCTGCTGGCGTTCCGCGGCGACGCCGAGGTGGCGGCTTCGGCGAAGACCAAGGCGGCGGGCGTACCGGCGCTTCGGAACGAAAACGAAAACGACGCGACGCCTCGCGCGTTCGATTCGTTTGACCCGCGGTCCGTTTCGGCGATAAACCCGAAAGCGCGTAACGTCTCTTCTCACGCATCCGTCTCCGGCGAGACGCAAACGTCGACGCCTTCAGCGCCTTTAACCGCCTCAGACATGGGGTGGCACGACCTGGCTTCCAGCCGCCTCGAGTCCAACCTGGACGTGCAGGCGGCGGCGGCGACGGCGCGCGGCGGGGAGGTGGATTTGTTTTTAGCGTCGCCCTCGCAGCACTACGGCTGGGAAGCGCTGGACGTCGTGCTGAACCTGGCGGCGCGCCGGGACCCGCCCTCGGTCATGAGTCTAACATTCGGGGGCATGGAGCAGCCGCGCGTTTTCGAAAACGACCGACCGGACGAGACGTACCAAACTGAGGTGGGAAGAGGAGGCGGAGGCGACGATTTCGGCGGAAGCGCGACCGCGACGAACGACGATTTCGCGGCGGAACGCGCGAAGAACCGGGGAGGACCCGTCGCGAGGCTGGGAGCCGAGTCTCCCGGCGCTAACGAAAGCGTCTCGGAAGCTCTCGAAAGCTCCACTTCCGAACGCGTCTCGGCGGGCGTCTCTTCTACAAGAGTCCCGAAGCCCTCCGCGTCCGCGCGCGGCTTGGAGGACGCGAACAAGCCGCGGCCTTCGTACGTCAAGGAAGTGGACGCGTGGAACTTGTTGGAGCGCGTGGACACGGAACTGGCGAAACTCGGTTTGCGCGGCGTGACGGTGGTGGCGGCGTCCGGGGATAACGGCCCGTTTTCGTTCGGGATCCCGAACCCGTACCAGGCGTGGTCCTCGCCGGACACCCCCTGCTCGTTCCAGCCTTCCTTCCCGGGCTCCATGCCGCACGTCGTCGCCGTGGGAGGCACCACCGGAGGGAAAGACCCGTTCAAACCAGAGCGCGCCGCCGCCGTCGAGAGCGGCGGCAAAATCACCAGCGGCGGCGGTTTCTCAAACGTCTTCCCGCAGCCGGAGTGGCAAAAGCTCGCCGTGCAGCGATACCTGAAGCAGTACTCCTACGACCTGCCGCCGGAGAGCTTCTTCAACCAAAGCAACAGAGCGTACCCGGACGTCGCGTTCGCCGCGGAGGACATAGCCGTCGTCTTCGCGGATATTCGCCGCGACGACGACGACGCGGCGGAGGAGGCGGAGGCGGCGGAGCGCGCTTCCGAGGTTTCGCGGCTCGGCGGAGAAAGCACGAAGCACCGACTGGACTTGCCCCCCGGCTTGGACGATGCCCTCGCTCGACGCGCGCGGCATTACCTCACCGAGAGCTCCGGCACGTCCTACGCCGCGCCGCTGTTCGCGGGGATGATCGCGCTCGTCAACGACGAGCGGCTTCGAATGAACAAGACAACCGTCGGGTTCGTGGCGCCGGCGTTGTACGCGCTGCACCGCAGCGACGGCGCCGCCGTCTTCAACGACATCAAGGAGGGCTCCAGCAAGTGCCCCAACGCGAAGATGTGCGGCGCGATGGTGGGGTGCTGCAAACACGGCTTCCGCGCGGGAAAGGGATGGGACCCGCTCACCGGGCTCGGGTCGGTGGATTTTCAAAGAATGCGCGACGAACTCGTGCGGTTACCGTAGACGAGTTTGTACTAGTATGATATTAGGTCGTATGAATACTCTCCGGATCGTTTCGACCACCGACGAACAAAGAGGCGCGGCCGGCGCGTCGCCACCGCGCCGCCGCGACGGCTTGGTTTTTCTCAGCCGCCGCGGCGCGCGCGATGACGTTTTCGCGCAAATCGGAGTCGCCGTCCAGCCACCGCGTTAACGCGTCTTTGGAAACGCTGCGAAACTCACACGCCTCGGTCGCCACGAAGCTCGTGATGCGTCTTTTGCGGTCGAGCACGAGCGACGTGTACGCGAAAAAGTCACCGGCGACGTACGTGGCGACGGTTCCGTCGACGCGACGAGTCGACGAGTGCAGCGCCTTCTCGTCGTTCTCGTCGTACGCGCAAAGAGTCTCGCGCACGGCGCCTCGGAGCAGAAGGAAAGCCGTCGACGCGGGTTCGCCCCGCGCGGCGATCACGCACCCCGCGCCGCACGCGAACCGGCGCAAAACGGCGCCGTCGCGGAAAGGGGACGAAACCGGAAGCGTCGACGAAACCTCCGTCTGCGACGTACCATCGCAGACGTCGACGGAGACGTCGACG
>ENA-OUOG01000744-OUOG01000744.1-marine-metagenome-genome-assembly--contig:-NODE-744-length-41188-cov-4.412444_pt1 | contig 41188 bp, 35 predicted proteins | sample MGYA00248635_ERZ508505 | MGnify/ENA primary metagenome ERZ508505 (study PRJEB26176, sample SAMN06267871) | marine metagenome | isolation source: Saanich Inlet, British Columbia, Canada | place: Pacific... | reverse complement strand
TGATCAAACTCCTTATAAACCAACAAATAAAGTAAGAATTGTAACAGCTGCCTCCCTTTTTGATGGGCACGATGCTGCCATCAACATTATGCGAAGAATTATCCAATCTACGGGTTGTGAGGTAATTCATTTGGGGCATGACAGAAGTGTGGAAGAAGTTGTTAATTGTGCAATTCAGGAGGATGTACAGGCAATTGCAATGACATCGTACCAAGGTGGGCATACAGAGTATTTGAAATACATGTTTGATTTATTGAAAGAAAAAGGAGCTAATCATATAAAAATATTTGCTGGAGGAGGCGGAACTATTTTGCCAGAAGAAATTAAAGAACTCCAAGAATATGGTATAACTAGAATTTATCACCCAGATGATGGTAGAGCAATGGGATTGCAAGGCATGATAAATGACTTGGTAGAAAAAAGTGATTTTGCTGTTGGAGATAAATTAAATGGAGAAATTAAAACTTTAGCAGAAAAGAAAGTAACTTCTATCGCCAGATTGATAAGTGCTGCAGAGAATTTTCCGGAAGATGCCAAGTCGGTGATGAATGAGGTTCATTCAATGGCAGAGAAAGTAAAAACTCCTATCTTGGGAATTACCGGAACTGGTGGAGCAGGAAAATCGTCATTAGTAGACGAGTTAGTAAGAAGATTTTTAATTGATTTTCCAGAGAAGAACATTGCAATTGTTTCAGTTGACCCTTCAAAAAGAAAAACTGGAGGAGCTTTGCTAGGAGATAGAATTAGAATGAATGCGATAAAAAACGATAGAGTTTATATGCGTTCGTTAGCTACACGTCAATCCAATTTGGCATTGAGTAAGCATGTTGCAGAAGCTTTATTAATTTTAAAGGCGGCTAATTATGATTTAATTATTCTTGAAACTTCTGGAATTGGTCAATCTGATACCGAAATAATGGATCACTCGGATGTTTCTTTGTACGTAATGACACCAGAATTTGGTGCAGCTACTCAATTGGAGAAAATTGACATGCTTGATTTTGCAGATTTGGTTGCCATCAATAAATTTGACAAAAGAGGTTCGCTTGACGCATTAAGGGATGTGAAAAAGCAATACATGCGAAACAACAATTTGTGGGATACTCACCAAGATGATTTGCCTGTTTTTGGCACCATTGCTTCACAATTTAATGATCCAGGAATGAATACGCTTTACAAAGCGATAATGGACAAAATTGTAGAAAGAACAGAGGCTAAAGAATTGGTGTCTCAATTTAATATCACAGACGAAATGTCTGAAAAAATATTCGTCATCCCTCCTGCTCGTACACGTTATTTATCAGAGATTTCCGAGAGTAACAGAGCCTATGATGAATGGGCAAAAGAACAATCAGAAGTTGCACAGCAGTTATTTGGGATTTATAAAACGATAGAATCAGCTTCGGGAGCACAAATCACTTTTACAAAAAGTATTATCGATGGAGAAGAGATTCTCAAGCAAGTGCAAAATGACAAATCAAAAGAGTTTGTCAAATTACTTATTGCTGAATTTGATAGAGTAAAAATGAATTTGGATCCGCACAATTTTGAATACATTCAGAATTGGGCTGAGAAAGTAAAAAAATACCAAGATCCTTTGTATGTTTTTAAAGTAAGAGACAAAGAGATTAAGATTGAAACGCATTCTGAGTCGCTTTCTCACTTGCAAATTCCTAAAGTTGCATTGCCAAAATACACAGCTTGGGGAGATTTGTTAACTTGGATATTGCAAGAAAATGTTCCGGGAGAATTCCCTTACACCTCCGGATTGTATCCTTTCAAAAGAACTGGTGAAGATCCTTCGAGGATGTTTGCTGGAGAAGGAGGTCCAGAAAGGACCAACAAGCGTTTTCATTACGTGAGTCAAGGTATGCCAGCGAAAAGACTTTCTACAGCTTTTGACTCGGTAACTCTTTATGGAAATGATCCAGATGCTCGACCAGATATTTACGGTAAAGTAGGAAACTCAGGAGTTTCTATTTGTTGTTTGGACGATGCCAAAAAATTATATTCAGGATTTGATTTGTCTCATTCTCTAACTTCGGTATCTATGACTATAAATGGCCCTGCTCCTATGCTGCTTGGGTTCTTTATGAATGCAGCCATTGACCAAAACTGTGAAAAATACATCAAAGAAAATGGACTTGAAAAAGAGGTTGAGTCCAAAATTGTTGCTAAATACAAAAACGCAGGAACCAGGAGACCTGCTTACCAAGGTGATTTGCCAGTAGGAAATGACGGACTTGGATTAATGTTGTTAGGAGTTACAGGTGATGAAGTTTTGCCCGCAGATGTTTATAACAAAATAAAAAAGGAAACTTTAACACAAGTAAGAGGGACAGTTCAAGCAGATATTTTGAAAGAAGATCAAGCTCAGAACACTTGTATTTTCTCAACTGAATTTGCTTTGAGGCTAATGGGTGATGTTCAAGAATACTTTATTGAAAACGGAGTGAGAAACTTTTACTCGGTATCAATTTCGGGTTATCACATTGCAGAAGCTGGGGCAAATCCAATCACACAACTTGCTCTTACACTGGCAAATGGATTTACTTATGTAGAGTATTACTTGAGTAGAGGAATGGACATTAATAAATTTGGTCCAAACTTATCATTCTTCTTCTCTAACGGAATTGATCCAGAATATGCTGTAATTGGACGTGTTGCAAGAAAAATTTGGGCGAAAGCCATGAAAAACAAATACAAAGCCAACCCAAGAGCACAAATGTTGAAGTATCACATTCAAACTTCTGGACGTTCGTTACATGCACAAGAGATAGATTTTAACGACATTAGAACTTCGCTTCAAGCTTTGTATGCGATTTATGACAATTGCAACTCGTTACACACCAATGCTTATGACGAAGCTATTACCACTCCTACCGAAGAATCGGTTAGAAGAGCGATGGCTATTCAATTGATTATTAATAAAGAATTAGGATTAACCAAAAACGAAAACCCAATACAAGGTTCGTTTATCATTGAAGAATTAACTGATTTGGTAGAAGAAGCTGTATTGATGGAATTTGATAGAATTACGGAACGTGGAGGAGTTTTGGGAGCAATGGAAACGATGTACCAAAGAAGTAAAATACAAGAAGAAAGCATGTATTACGAGACTTTGAAGCACAATGGAGAGTTTCCAATTATAGGAGTAAATACGTTCTTGAGCAAAAATGGATCACCAACAATAGTTCCTGCAGAAGTAATTAGAGCCAGTGAAGAAGAGAAAAAATACCAACTCGACATGCTGAATGATTTGCACAAAACTAATGCGGATAAATTGGCGGTTGAATTGGATAAAATACAAAAAGCAGCTATCCAAAACGAAAATATCTTTGAATACTTGATGGAAGCGACTAAAGTTTGTTCTCTTGGGCAAATAACTAATTCGCTTTTTGAGGTTGGTGGTCAGTATAGGAGAAATATGTAAGTAGAGAGCCGTTTTTCGCCTCTAGGCGAAAAACGTGCAAATCGCTTATCCCGAGAAATCGGGATTCATTATTCCGAGCAAAAAAGTTAGTAATCTGTCATATCCAATGTAAAACTTGCGAATTGCTTATTCCGAGAAATCAAGAGGGTCCCATTATTCTTATTTTTTAGCACTTAAAGTATTGAATTTTAAATGAGCACTTTCAAATATCCACTTTCTTGAATGAATTATTTGTTGTAATTTTAAATACAGATTAAATATATAACAAATGAAAAAATTACTACTGTTACTTACTTCATTATTAATCACTCATCTTTCCATTTCACAAAACGCATTAAACTTTGATGGCGTAAATGATTTAGTCCAAACTTCATATACAGGGGTTAGAGGAACCGCTAACAGAACTTTCGAAGCTTGGATATATTTACAATTTACCCCTTCAGGAAATTCTTGTATAATGGATTATGGATTATCTACGGTAGCTGCAAGAAATACATTTCTTGTGAATTCAAACAGGGCAATTGCCTTCATTGCCGGAGGAACCAATACAAATATTACATCTAGTACGAATGTAGTTCCTTTAAACACTTGGTCTCATGTTGCCTTTGTTAAAAATGGTGGAACTGGTTACTTGTATGTAAATGGAATTCAGGTTGGAACAGGGAATCTTTCTGGGGTAAATACAGGAACTGGTGGTTCAAATTTGAAGATTGGTAATAGAGTATCGGGAGGTAATATTCCATTCAGAGGTGTAATTGACGAAGTGCGCGTTTGGGATGTAGCAAGAACACAAACCGAAATAGCCTCAGCAATGAATATAGAGTTTTGTTCGGCACCTTCTTCATTGAAAGCATATTACAGACTGAATCAAGGAACTGCTGGAGGAACCAATACAACGTCAACAACTGTTATAGATGATGCAGGAACTAACAATGGAACTTTATCAGGGTTTTCATTAAGTGGAACTTCTTCCAACTGGGTTTCTGGTGCAACAATTTCCCCTGTTGCAATTAATTCAACTATTCCCGTCTCTGCCTGTGGTTCTTACACAATGCCAAATGGGACAGTCGTTTCAGCTACCGGAACCTATTTTGATACGATTAGTAGCTCGGTGTCTTGTGATAGTTTGGATGCTTATGTAATCTCGATAACAACTTATACAATACAAAATGTAATAAGTGACTCTGGATGTGTAACCTATACCACTCCAATGGGAAAAACGATTACAACAACAGGAACTTATTATGATACTTTAGGCTCATCAGCTGGATGTGATAGCTTAATTCAATATGATATCACAATTTCTGGAGCTGTTGATGATTCTGTTTACAGAGTGGGTTCAAGAATTACTTCGTTTGATACTTGGGCATCTCACCAATGGATCAGGTGTGATAGCAATAACTTACCTATTCCGGGAGCTACAAATAGATTTATTGATGTGACACAAGTTGGTGATTATGCTGTCGTTGTAACTCGAGGAAATTGTATGGATACATCTGAATGTATAAATTTTAATCCTGCAAGTTTGAATGAAAATTTATCGAATAGTTTTTCCGTTTATCCTAATCCAGCCAATGAAATAATTACAATAATGAATTCCGAGAATAAAATAATTAATGATATTACGATTTTTGATGTTTCAGGAAAATTAGTTGATAATCAGAAAGTTGTGAATTCTACTTCTTCTTCTATTTCTATTACTACTTTAGAAAATGGGGTATATTTTATGAATATCCAAACCGTGGAGGGAGCAGCAACAATAAAGTTTGTAAAGAATTAAGTATTTATACAACCCAATTTATTAAATCTCAAGGTTACGCTAGTTACTTTGAGATTTTTTTTGAAATGAAAAATTAATAATTGGTATATTTGAAAGAGGTTAACAATAATCTAAAACCCAACTAAAATGAGCAATACAAAACTAGGCGGAACGCCAATCACAACGAAAGGAGAATTTCCAAAAGTAGGAGAACAACTACCAGCTATTAGATTGATAAAATCAGATCTATCGGAACTAACCAATGAGGACTTAAAAGGAAAGAAAGTAGTATTCAATGTGTTTCCGAGTGTTGATACGGATGTATGTGCTATGCAATTGGGTCAGTTTTCGGCAAAATTAAAGGACCGTGAAGATGTAATGTTAGTTTTTGCCTCAATGGATTTGCCATTTGCACTTAAAAGATTTTGTGGAGACAAGGGAATTGAAAATGCTGTGACAACTTCAGATTTTAGACACAAGTCGATAGCGAATAACGGAATAGAAATGGCAGATGGAGCTTTGGCAGGATTATACGCAAGAGGTGTTATGGTTACGGATGAAAATGGAACTATAACTTACAGCGAATTGTGTAATGATATTGTGGATGAGCCAAATTATGAGGCGGCTTTGAAGGGACTATAAAGTCCCATCTCTCGCCCTTCCCTAAAGGAACGGAACTTCTAATTCTACGAATAACTCTTTGATTCCGTTTTGTTCACCTTTCAGTCAATTATTTCACTCAAACTGACAATCTTTTTATGTCAGTTCGAGTTATTTTAAGGAATGAAAACGGTTTAAAATTTAATCGAGAATAAATTAACATTCAACTAACCATGAAATTCAATAAAGAATTCAAAGACACAATACTGAGTTTGCCCCAAAAAGAAAAGGACAAATTACTGCTTGCGTTGTTGAAAAAGGACAAAGTAATAGCCAAAGAATTGTACTTTAAATTGTTGGATGACGATTCTGTGGATGAGCATCAGCTCAAAATGGAGGAGGAAATAAAAAGTAAAGTAGCCTATTTTGCTACCAAACGATACACGACAAGCTATTTATTGAAACGATTGAGGAGCGTAAGCACATTGATTACTGCTCATGTAAAAATCACTAAAGACAAAATGGGTGATTCATACTTAAATCTCGTTTTGTTGACGGAAACAATGGAGGTTTTTCAAACAAAATTGCAAAAAACAACTCCAGGGCAAGCCAGAAAATTATGTATCTATTTCCTAAATAAAACGTTCAAAATATTAATAGGTATAACCAAACTTCACGAAGATTACCACTTGGAATACCGAGATAATTTAGAAAAACTAGGCGAACTGTATGAAGCTAACAAGCATATTATGCGAACGGCTGTCCAAAATGGCTTTGACGTAAACTGGTTAATTTCTAAAGAAATCCCAGAAAACATTGAAGAAATCTACAAAGGAATTAAAAACGAAGGTTATCTTACAATGAAAACTTATTTGAGTACTCCGGGAATAAACGAATTAGATTTAACATGAAAATTATTTCAATAGTCCTTGGTTCATTTAAAGATATTGAGCTTTTTATAGTCCTGGCTGAAATGTTAGGGAATAAAATGAAAAAGGAAGATTATGAATTGGAGTTTGTTAATTTTGTAGAAAACGGAAAATAAATGCTCTCAATACACTGTCCATTTTGTAAAAACACGCTCCACTTTGATGGAAACCGCAGTTATGTATGTGAAAACAATCATAATTTTGATCTGGCAAAACAGGGTTACCTTAATTTATTGCCCGTAAATAAGAAAAAATCTAAATCACCTGGGGATGATGAAATGATGGTGAAAGCCAGAAGAGAATTCCTTGAGCAAGGGTTTTACGACCCACTAATGAATGAGATAAAAATGGTAATTGAAGGATTGCCTTTCAGTTCAAAAGAATTGTCTGTTTTGGATTCTGGATGTGGAGAAGGTTATTATTCTGAACATGCTTTGAGTGGACTAAACGGTTTGGAATCTTCAATTGTGGGAACTGATATTTCTAAATACGCAGTGAAACATGCTGCTGGCAGGTATAAAAAAAATTTTTATTTCGTAAGTTCTATTTATGATTTGCCTATTAAAACGAATTGTATAGATTTAATTTTATCAGTATTCTCTCCTAATGATTCCAATGAATTCGGAAGGGTTTTGAAAGAGAAAGGATATTTAATTGTAGTGAGTCCAGGAGAAAATCACATGAAGCAATTAGCCGAATTAATCTATGATTCTTTTCGTCCTCATGAATACAATATTGTTGAGAAAATTGGTAAACCATTCAACGTGATTTCTAATCATAGAAAATCATTCGAGATTGAAATTACAGATTCTACCATGTTGATGAATTTATTAAAAATGACACCTTATTATTGGAATACGAGTAAGGAAGCACAAGAAAAAATAATGCAATGTGCTGAAATTTCAATTTCATGTGATTTTCAGATAACAGTTTTTCAAAATTGAATTTAAATTCTATTTTTCATCCTTTTAGGTTTCAATATAAGAATCTGTAGATTAAAATTTTAAAATTTGATTATATTTAGCTTAAACTTTAAATCAAATTAAAATGAAATCACTCTACTTTATAACCTTTTTTCTTTTTCTAAGCCTTAGTTTTTTTTCTCAAAACTCATTGAATTTTGATGGGACAAATGATTTTGTTAATTGCGGGAATAGTCCATCTATTAATATAACGGGAAACGCCTTGACTCTTGAGGCATGGATTTATCCCACGTCTTGGAGGTTTAATATTTGGGAAGGAAATATAATTAGTAAAGAAAGTTCTGTTGGTACTGGATATATGTTAAGAGCTGGATCAAATGGTAAACTTAATGTAAATATAGGGAGTGGTGGGCCATGGAATGAATTAACTTCGTCAACAAATGTATTAACACTAAATACTTGGCAGCATGTTGCAGCTACATTTGATGGCTCTTTTTTACGACTTTATGTAAATGGAGTTTTAACAGATTCAATTGCCAAATCAGTGAATATCGTTGGCACAGTGACAAATAATTTATATTTGGGCGAATCACCCGCTTATTCTGGAAGATATTTTCCAGGTCGCATAGATGAAGTGCGAATTTGGGATGTAGTAAGAACTAAAAACGAAATAGTTTCAACTATGAATAGCGAAATGTGTAATATTCCATCTTCATTAAAAGCATATTATACTTTCAATCAAGGAATTGCTTCAGGAACAAATGTTGGAATGACAAGCTTAAACGATGCCTCTGGAAACGGAAATACAGGAACTTTGTCAGGTTTTACTCTTTCAGGTTCGACTTCAAATTGGGTAACAGGTGCCACAATTAGTCCTGGAATTAGGACTACATTATTTACCGACACAGTATGCAGCGCATACACTACTCCATCAGGCAGAATTATAACCACAACTGGAATTACATACGATACATTAACTTCTGCTGGAGGTTGTGATAGTTTATTGATGTTTGACATTTCAATTTCTTCTGTGGATGATTCGGTTTATAGAGTTGGAGGAAGAATTACATCTTATGATACTTGGGCATCGCACCAATGGGTTAGATGCGACAGTGCCTTTGCTCCAATAGCTGGCGAAACAAATAGATTTATCATAGCCAATCAAGCAGGTGATTATGCGGTGATTGTGAGCAGAGGGAACTGCAAAGATACATCTGATTGTGTATCAATTAGCCTTACTGGGATTGAAGAAAATAGCTTGAACAGTATTTCTGTTTTTCCTAATCCTGCCAATGATTTTATTCAATTTGAATCTAGTTCTAAAATTAATTCAGTGAGAGTTTTTGACCTCAATGGGAAATTAATTTTATCCCATACCATTAGTAATAATAGACTTGAAATTAGTAGTTTAGCAAAAGGTGTTTATGTTTTGGAAATTAATACGACCAAAACAAGCAAAAAAACGAAAATTATTAAACAATAAAATATAAATCAATGAAAAAAATAAAAATAGCTATTGCATCCATTGCTTTGTTTTTGTTAGCAATGGAATCGTCAGCACAAAATACAGCGCTAAACTTTGATGGAACTAATGATTATGTTCAAACGACCTATTCAGGAATTTCTGGAAATGCCGCTAGATCCATTGAAGCTTGGATCAAAACAACTGGAAATTTTGTACCTGGTGCATCTGGAGGACAACAAGGTGTTATTGCTGATTATGGAACTGCTGGGAGTAACGGGACTCGTTTTACTTTTTGTGTCCTTTGGGCCAACGCTATAAGAATTGAAGTCCAAGGTAATGGATTAAGTGGAACTATTCCAGTGAATGACGGAAACTGGCATCATGTTGCTGTGGTTTATAACCCAACAGCAAGTAATAAATACAGTCTTTACGTTGATAGTGTTTTGGATGTTAGTGGGAACTTAACTGTTGCAACTAACACAGGAACAACCACAAATTTGAGAATAGGTCAAAGAATCGATAATATAAATAATTTTCCTGGGGAAATTGATGAGGTAAGATTTTACAATTATGCGAGAACGGCTTCAGAAATTGCAACCGAAAGAAATTCGGAATACTGTTCAACTCCAACAGGATTAATCGCTTACTATAAATTTAACGAAGGAACTGCCGGAGGAACAAACACAGGAACTACAACTGCTATTGATTATGCTGGAATTAACAACGGAACTCTTACAGGATTTAGCCTATTAGGTTCAGCATCCAATTATGTTTCTGGAAACACTCTAGCACAAGGCTCTTCACTAACATCAAGTTCTGTGAGTACGTGTGGATCTTATACTTTGCCAAGTGGAACTACGGTGAGCACATCAGGAATATACAACGATACGTTAGTTTCAGCAGCAGGTTGTGATAGTATATTGTCTTATGTAGTTACAATTTCTACAGGACATGTTGCGAACACAACTACCGTTTCACAATGTGATACTTTTGTTATGCCAAATGGGTCCTTTGTAACCTCTACAGGAGTGTATTACGATACGCTTTCTACTTCTGGTACTTGTGATACTGTTGACAGATATAATGTAACAATACTACCAGGTGTAAATAATGCTGTTACTCAATCAGGAAATAAATTAACTTCTACTGATACTTGGGCAATCCACCAATGGGTTGATTGCAACAATGGTTACACAGCTATAACTGGTGCTACACTTAAAGATTTCACACCTACGGCAACAGGAAGTTATGCTTGTATTATTACAAGAGGAACTTGTGTGGATACATCAGCTTGTACCACTGTTACAATTTCTACAATAGGAATCGAAGAAGAAACTAAAAACAAGCTTTCGTTTTATCCAAACCCAGCTAATTCTGTTCTTTTTGTTTCTCACCCAGATTATATCCAAGAAATTAATTTAGTAGATGTTTCTGGAAAATTGGTGTCAAACTATTCTAACAATGGTGGGGAATTAAATATTTCTGAGTTGCCTTCAGGAGTTTATTTCCTTCAAGTAAGAGTAAATGATATTGTAATTACTAATAAAGTGATTAAAGAATAAAACTTAATTTATTCCATAAAAAAAAGTCGTTGAGTATCTTACTCAACGACTTTTTTGTTTTTATATAGTTTTAAAAATTACATTCTGAGAATAATCTTTTTATAGAAGATAGGTATCAAAATAGAGTAAAACAAGGATATGAAGAATAACCCCAGAAAGTAAAAGCTCAAATTCAAAGAAACTGAGCTTAGAATTTCGTTACTAGAAGTAGCTTTTTCGATAAACTCTTCTCTTGTCATTGCTTCAAATATTGGACTACTTGCCTGTACTTGATTCCAGTCTTTTGCCAACTCATGCTCTATTCTTGAGTTTTTTAAATTCTCCAAGAACATTGGGTTTATAAACTTAAGATACAGAAACAAAAAGCCAGTCACAATTACTATGTATGTTCCAGCTTTTTTAAGACTGTTCTTGAAATTCACCGCAAAAGTATGGAGTTTCTTTTCTTGCTTTATTTGCAAAAACATAGAAATACCAATTACACCAAGAATAAAAAACAGATTTAAATAAATTCCGATTCTAAAATGGTGAGGAACTTTTAAAGCATTAAGAGTCAATAAAATTAAAATCCAAACTGCTGCAAAAGCTACTGGTACTGAAACTTTTTTCCCTTTCATTTTATCCATTCATTGATTGCAAAAACTCTTCATTCGTTTTTGTATTTTTCATTCTGTCTTTCATGAATTCCATAGCTTCTATAGGGTTCATATCGGCCAAGTATTTTCTCATAATCCACATTCTTTGCAATGCTTCTTTACTCATAAGTAAATCCTCTCTTCTCGTTCCAGATGCAGTAATATCAATTGCTGGATATATTCTTCTGTTAGCGATTCTTCTATCCAATTGAAGTTCCATGTTTCCTGTTCCTTTAAATTCTTCAAAGATAACTTCGTCCATTTTTGATCCAGTATCTGTAAGTGCAGTTGCAATGATAGAAAGAGATCCTCCGTTTTCAATTTTACGAGCTGCACCAAAGAATCGTTTTGGTTTGTGAAGTGCATTAGCATCTACACCTCCCGATAATACTTTACCAGATGCTGGCGACACAGTGTTGTATGCTCTTGCCAAACGAGTAATGGAATCCAATAAAATACACACATCGTGTCCACATTCTACCATTCTTTTAGCCTTTTCAAGAACAATGTTAGCCACTTTTACGTGTCTTTCTGCTGGCTCATCAAATGTAGAAGAAACTACTTCTGCATTTACATTTCTAGCCATATCTGTAACCTCTTCTGGTCTTTCATCAATCAAAAGTATAATCAAATACACTTCTGGATGATTTTCGGCAATAGCATTTGCTATATCTTTCAATAATACTGTTTTACCAGTTTTTGGTTGTGCCACAATCATTCCTCTTTGCCCTTTTCCTATTGGAGCGAACAAATCCATGATTCTTGTAGACATCGTTTCCTTAGTATGTCCTGTAATGTGAAGTTTTTCGTCCGGAAACAATGGAGTCAGATGCTCAAAAGGTATTCTGTCTCTAATGTAAGCAGGTTCCCTCCCATTTACTTTATCAATACTCAGTAATGGGAAATATTTCTCTCCTTCTCTGGGAGGACGAATGTCTCCAAAAACTGTATCTCCTGTTTTTAGTCCAAATAATTTTACTTGCGCGGTAGATACATATACATCATCAGGTGAACTCAAATAATTGTAATCTGACGATCTCAAGAATCCATATCCATCACTCATTAATTCTAAAACACCTTCAGTTTTAATGAGTCCATCAAAATTATATCCATGCACTTCTGCAGGATTCTTCTTTTGCTTATTTCTATTTGGGTTTTGCTGAGAGTTGTTGTTTTTTCTGTTCACAGGTTTTTCAGCATTTGATTTTGCGTGAGCCACAGGTGAATCCCCATTTTCAGTAATTTTCTTTTTGTAATGAGGGTTGTTAGGATTGTTCAAGTCAGCCTTGGTAGGCATTGAGTTTTCTGGCTTACCAGTTCGTTTTCTTGAGTTGTTTTTTTGTCTGTTTTCTTTCGGAGCTTCTTTTTTCTCCTCAGTTTTAGCTTTGTTTTCAGTAGAAGCGCTTTTCCCTTCTTTTTTAGCTACCGGTTTTTCTTCTTTTGGTTTTTCGGTTTTTATAGCTACTGGTTTTTCAGCTTTAGACTCTTTGCTTTTTGGTGCAGTTGGCTTCAATGCTTGTTCATCTAAAATTGCATAAATCAAATCTTGTTTCTTTTGATTTAACTTTTTAATGTTAAGGTCTTTTGCAATTTCTTTTAGCTCAGGTAATAATTTACCTTCTAATTGATTAATGTCGTACATAAATTGTTTTGAATAAATTGATGTTATCAGAATTTCTAATAACTTGGCGAGATGCCAGATTAATTATATAATAAAAAGATGATTTATTGAATAATGATCGAAAGAAATGAACACTCGCTATTTCTTTCACGCAATTATACGACTATTTTTTATACTTTAGCAAAAAAAATACAATGATTCAACGAATTCAATCTATTTACCTAACCGTTGCCGCAATTGCAATGGCTCTTACTTTGGTTTTTCCTTTTGCCACGTATTCTATTGTTACAGGGAATTTTGTGTATGATTCATTTGGGTTTGTTGGCGCAAAGGATTTGTCGTTCTTTCTTCCAGTAATATTTCCAATAGTTATTTCTATACTACTAAGTTTAGTATCTATTTTTAGTTTCAAAAAAAGAAAAAGACAATTGCTGTTCAATAAATTGAATTTCTTAGTTATCATGATTTCAATTGTATTTGTTTTCGTCAATTTCAATCAAATTGAATCTACCTTTTCTCTTCTTCCAGAAAACATGAATTACGGAATTGGTTTTTTCTTTCCAATTATTGCTTTTGTTGCTATCATAATGGCAAACAGATCCATTAATCAGGATGAGAAACTTATAAAATCTATGGATAGAATCCGTTAATCTATTTAATCACAAGTTTTATGAGTTCTAAAACAAAGAGTTGGATTCTTCTTATCGTTTTAGCTATTATTTGGGGGAGCTCATTTATATTGATGAAAAAATCGATGTTTGATGAGAACCACAATCCTCTCTTGAGCGCAAATGAAGTGGCTTCGCTACGAATTTTTATATCGAGCATTGTGTTACTCTTTGTTGCTATCCGCCAATGGGAAATAGGGCTAAGTAAAGATTGGATTTTCTTAATTCTTGTGGGTTTATTAGGCAATTTGATTCCCGCTTTTTTGTTTACCAATGCAGAAAAAACACTTTCTAGTTCCTCCACAGGTATCTTAAATTCATTAGTTCCCTTATTCTCGGTTTTGGTTGCTGCCTTTGTTTTTGGTCAAAAAATATCTCTCAAAGCATTCTTAGGTGTTTTACTGGGACTTTTGGGTACTATTTTGCTCATTCTTTTTAATTCATCCAGCATAAGCTCCATCCCTCTTCTACCCTCTCTTATGGTAGTTTTTGCAACGGTTTGTTATGCTTTTAGTCTGAATATTATTAAAAACAAATTAAGCCACGTTTCTTCTATTACTATTACGGCAATTTCCTTATCGTTTATGCTTCCTTTTTGCCTTATTCATTTGGTAGGTTTTACTGATGTATCTCAAAAATTAGGAAATCCTTTGTATAATCAGGCGTTTCTTTTTACCTCAATTTTAGCAGTTTTTGGAACCACCATGGCTTTGGTTATTTTTAATCAATTAATCAAGTTAACAACCTCGGTATTTGCATCTTCGGTAACCTACTTTATTCCTGTAGTAGCGATTTTGTGGGGAGTTTATTTTGGCGAAAATATAACTTGGGCGATTAGTTTTTCGGTCTTTATTTTACTAGGTGTATTTATAGTAAAAAAAGAAGAACATAAAAGAGTCTCGAAAAAGACTACTTCTTAATTTTTTTAACCATTTTCTGAATAAAAACATTACTCGGCAAAGAAATGTACTCACCTTCTTTTGTTTTTATCACTGTAAAAAATATTCCTACATCACTTATTTCTCCTTCAATCAAAAACTCTTTGTCAAGAATCTGAATGGTATCTCCAATGTTTACCTGGTGATTGAAAAATATGATAAGAGTGGCAGTAATATTGGAAAGCAAAGACCATTGAGCCACAAATGCAATTCCCAGTACTGTGAACAAAGAAGCTATATAAGTAGCCAATTGTGAGGCTTTAATTCCCCAAATAAAAGCAATGATTACCGTCAGAAGAGTTAGCGCAATGAAAAGTATTATTTTCCTAACAATTTTTATCCTTGTTTTGTGGTAACTGTACTTTTTTCCAAATCTATCAATCACTCTTTGAACGATTTTTAAGGAAATAAGAACCAAAATTAATACAATTGCTGTCTCTATTATTTTGATTTCATATGGCTTCATTATTCTTCTTCTAAATTTGTAATGCTATAGTTTTTGTTCGAATCCTTACCTAATTCTGCTTCATGGTATTCTTTTATGTCTTCGGCCATTTCTTTCTCCATGCCATCTTCCAAGTAATTCAAATTCAAATCTTTGATCATTACATCAGAAATTTTCTTTCCTTTTGCTTTTATTAATGCAAATGTCATTATGAGGCTTGTAACCAAAATTGCATAAAGTAAAACTCCCTGATAAAACTCTGGGATATAATATTTGAACGGAATCGTGTAGAATAATAATACAGTGATTAATCCACGAGGTGCAATCCATAATTGTGGTGTGATGTCTTTGTTCCACATGATTAGTTTTAGCACAATAAACCTTACCAAGTACAATATTCCAATAAATACAATACTCTGGATAGCTACTCGAATGTCGACCAAAGTTGCTAAAGAAATCGTAATCCCAAACATCACAAAGAAAAACGTTCTTAGAAAAAAAGCAGATTCCAGAGTCACAATATGAAACTCATGGAAAACTGGTTTTAACTTTTCCTTGTCTATCAATTTTTTCAATGGACCTCTAAAAAACACTTCCACATTATTCAGTATAATTCCAAAAAATAAGATGATAATAAGTGACGAAAGGTGATACACAGAACCTATTCCGTACATTAAGGTAAGAACAGAAATAATAAGAAACAGCTTTACATGGCTCGTTAATTTATTAAAAACCCAAACTGCGATATAGCTAAAAAGGACAGCTACCAAAATTGTAATTCCAATGTTTGAGCCTACTCCAACAATCACATCTTTTGTGGTTTCAAAATCGTTGGGTGCAGTTAAAAATTGAAAGAAAATAATCCCCAGAATATCCGAAAATGTACTTTCATAAATCATAAATTCTTTTTTCTCGGTGCTGAGTGAAGATACACTTGGGATAATTATAGCACTACTCATAATAGAAAGCGGAACGGCATACACTAACGACTTGTAGAACGAAGCGCCCAAAAAACCTTGAATAGAAAAAGCAATAAGGATTGAGCTAAATCCAAGAGCCAAAAGAGCTACTAAAAAAGAGCGAATTATGAGTCCAATTTTATCGCGGCTCAGTTTTAAATCCAATGCAGCCTCAAGCACAATTAGAATCAAACCTACTTTTCCTATTACAATAAGTGATTGACTAATGAGTGGATTATCTACCACATCTGGAGCCATAAACTGAATAGCAACACCCAAAACCATTAACATCAAAACACTTGGTATGTTGGTTTTTTTTGAAATAAAATTGAAGACAAAGCTTATAATTATAATCAAAGAAGCTCCAATTATTAAGATATACTCCGGCTTTACAGCTGCACTTAAAAAATACATGTTAGATAGGTTTTAGTTAAAAATAAGAAAGAGTTACTCTTCTTCGTGGTTCGAAACAGATTCGTTTTCAGTCACCATTTCGGTTTGTGGTGATTTGAAAAACTTGCGGTATCCCAATAGAATTGCGAATACACCAATAGAAATTGCCGCGTCTGCGACATTAAATATAAACGGAAACAATTGCTTTCCAGCGTAAAAAGGAGACCAACTAGGAACCTCGATGGTGAACTGGAACATGTCTACAACTTTTCCGTGCATAAATGTTTCGTATCCGCCATCTGGAGGAAACATTTGTGCGACATCAAAATAATTACTTTCGCTAAAAATCAAACCATAAAAAGCTCCATCAATTACATTTCCTATTGCTCCTGCCAAAACACAAGAAACGGCAACCAAAAGTCCGAAAGGAGCTTTGCTAGTCAACAATTTTTTGAGATAAAGAATTATAGCCGTGATAGCGCCAATTCTTAATAACCCGAGAATAAGTTTACCGTATGGAAAATCTAGTTCTGTACCAAAAGCCATACCTGGATTTTCAACAAAATGTATTTTCATTATTCCAATATCAAAACCATCCTGACCAATAGTCATGGTGGTTTTGATGTAGATCTTTACAATTTGATCTATCAAAACAATGAGGAAGGAAATAAGTGCTACTTTCTTCAATGAATTAGGATTGTTGCTGGTTTTTTGCTTCTATACTCAAAGTGGCATGAGGAACTAACATCAATCTTCTTTTATTAATCAATTTCCCTGTAACTCTGCACACTCCGTATGTTTTGTTTTTAATTCTCATCAATGCGTTTTCAAGGCTTACAATAAATTTGTCCTGCCTAGCAGCTTTTTGAGCCGTCATTTCTCTCGAAAAAGTACTCGCTCCATCTTCCATCATGTTGAAAGATCTTCCTGTGTCATCCGTTCCGTGATTGTCTTTGTGCGACAATTCATTGTTAAGTAGCTCTAAATCTATTTTTGCTTCTTTAATTTTATCTTCAATTAGGATTCTAAACTCCTCCAATTCAGCATCACTAAACCTAGTTTTTTCTTTTTTATTTGACATAATCCCTTATTTTTTTTCAATGCTAACAAATATAGAAATATCTTCATCAAAATCTAATTTGATAGCGTTATTTTCATTTAATCTAGAAGAATATTCAATCTTATCTGTCAAAGTTTCTTCCATTACATACACTTCGTTCAATCTAATTGCATTAACAACTCCTTCGTTACCAGATAGTTCAATCTGAATTCTGTCCGTAACTTCAAAGTCGCTTTCTTTTCTTATGTTTTGAATTCGATTTACTAATTCTCTAGAATACCCTTCGTTTGTAAGTTCCTCATTTAGAGTTGTATCAAGAGCCACAGTTATAGATCCATTGTTGGCAATCAACCAACCTGGAATATCGTCAGTTGTAATTTCAAAATTATCAATAGAAAGAAATAGTTTTTCTCCGTTCACCTCAATTTCAGCTCCTTTGTTTTTCTCTAGCAATGCTATTTTATCTTCTTTCATTTGAGCACAAAAACCACCTATCGCTTTCATGTGTCGCTTGTATACCGATTGACCAATGGCCTTGAAATTTGGCTTTACTTTTTTTATCAATACGCCAGTTGTATCTTTTAGTAACTCAAGACTTTTTACGTTTACTTCACTCAATATCAAGTCTTTTACGGCATAAATTTGGCTTTCAAATTTTTCATCCAAAATAGGAACCATAATACGTTGTAGCGGCTGACGAACTTTTAGTTTATTCGTTTGTCTCAAACTCAAAACCATGGATGAAACCTCTTGGGCTATTTCCATTTTTTGTTCTAAATCAATGTCTATTAATTCATTATTCTCTTGAGGGAAATGAGTTATATGTACCGATTCTAAAGTGCTTTTGTTTGATGCTTTGTTCAAATCTAAGAACAACCTATCAGCAAAGAATGGAGCTATTGGCGACATTAATATTGATAAAGTTTCTAAACAAGTATACAAAGTTTGGTAAGCCGAAATTTTGTCTTCTGCATATTCTCCCTTCCAAAATCTCCTTCTACATAATCTTACATACCAATTGCTTAACTGATCTATGGTGAAGTTTTGGATTAATCTTCCTGCCTTCGTTGGCTCATAGTTTTCGTAGGCTTCATTCACTTCTTTTATCAAAGAATTTAATTTAGAAAGAATCCATTTATCAATCTCTGGTCTGTTTTCTACTTCTTCTTCTGAGTAATTAAAATTATCAATATTGGCATACAAAGCGAAGAATGAATAAGTGTTGTAAAGCGTTCCAAAGAATTTTCTTTGAGTTTCAATAATTCCTTCAGTATCAAATTTAAGGTTGTCCCAAGGTTGTGCATTTGTAATCATGTACCAACGAGTAGCATCTGGACCAAATCTCTTAAGAGTTTCAAAAGGATCGATTCCATTCCCCAAACGTTTCGACATTTTTTGTCCATTTTTGTCCAAAACAAGACCGTTAGAGATTACATTCTTGTAAGCAATATCGTCAGAAATAAGGGTAGAAATAGCATGAAGTGTAAAAAACCAACCTCTAGTTTGGTCTACTCCCTCAGCAATAAAATCTGCTTTTCTCAATCCATTTTCAACAGCTTCTTTGTTTTCAAATGGGTAATGCCACTGAGCATAAGGCATAGATCCTGAATCAAACCATACATCAATCAAGTCAGCTTCTCTGTTCATTGGTTTTCCAGATTCAGAAACCAAAGTAATTGAATCTACATAGTGTTTGTGTAAATCAAATTGCTCGTAATTTTCTTTACTCATATCTGTAGAGTCAAATTTGTCAAATGGATTTGCATCCATTATACCAGCTTTTACTGATTTTTCGCATTCATTTTTCAATTGCTCAACCGAAGAAATACAAATTTGTTCTGTTTTATCCTCAGAAGTCCAAATCGGAATTGGAATTCCCCAATAACGAGATCGACTCAAGTTCCAATCGTTCAAGTTTTTGAGCCACTCGCCAAATCTTCCCGTTCCAGTTGATTCTGGTTTCCAATTGATAGTTGAATTTAGCTCTTGCATTCTGTCCTTAGCCGCAGTAGATTTTATAAACCAAGAATCTAATGGATAATACAATACCGGCTTGTCTGTTCTCCAGCAATGCGGATAAGAATGTTCATATTTTTCTACTTTAAAAGCTCTATCTTGCTCTTTTAATTCAATTGCAATTTCTACATCTATAGATTTTTCTGGAGCTTCTCCTTCATTGTAATATTCGTTCTTCACGTATTTACCTCCAAATTTTTCACCTAATTCAGGCAAAAATCTTCCTTGTAAATCCACCAAAGGAATCGCTTTTCCATCCTTATTCAGAACTAACATTGGAGGAACTCCTGCGTCTTTGGCTGCTTTTGCATCGTCTTGCCCAAAAGTTGGCGCAATGTGAACAATTCCAGTTCCATCCGAAGTAGTTACGAAATCGCCTAAAATAACCTTAAAAGCTTTGTTGGCGTCTTCGTGAGGCAAAGCCAAAGGCATTAATTGCTCATACTTTCTTCCTTCTAAATCACTTCCTTTAAGTTTTCCAATAAGTTCAAAAGGAATATTTTTATCTCCAGCTTTGTAATCAGCTAAACTGAGTTCAGAGTTAGACGATTTGAAATGCTTTCCCACTAAATTTTCGGCTAATACCACAGTAATTGGCTCGAATGTATAAGGATTGAATGTATTAACTAATACGTACTCTATGTTTTTTCCAACTGCCAAGGCAGTGTTTGATGGCAATGTCCAAGGAGTTGTGGTCCAAGCCAGAAAGAACAATTCGCCTTGTGCAGTTTTACCTTCATCAACGAATTTTGTTACTTTTTCTGTACAGCAGGATTTTACTTTAAATTGAGCTACAACAGTCGTGTCTTTTACATCTCTGTAACTTCCGGGCATATTGATCTCGTGTGAGCTCAGTCCTGTTCCTGCAACCGGAGAATAAGGTTGAATCGTGTAACCTTTGTACATTAAATCTTTTTTGTAGACCTGAGACAAAATCCACCAAACCGATTCGATGTATTTATTATCGTAAGTAACGTAAGGATCTTTCATATCCACCCAATACCCCATTTTTTCTGTCAAGTCGTTCCAAATATCTGTGTATTTCATCACAGATTCTTTACACGCCTTGTTATAATCTTCTACACTTATTTTTGTGCCAATATCTTCTTTTGTGATATTTAGTGCTTTTTCCACACCGAGTTCTACCGGCAATCCATGTGTATCCCATCCAGCTTTTCTATTCACCTGAAATCCTTGAAGAGTCTTGTATCTACAGAATATGTCTTTAATTGTTCTACCCATTACATGATGAATCCCAGGCAATCCATTGGCTGAAGGTGGTCCTTCAAAAAAGATAAATGGACTTTCTTGAGATCTTGTAGAGATTGATTTTTGAAAAATCTCCTTGGATTTCCAGTTAGCTAATACTTCGGTTGCTACATTAGGTAGGTTAAGTGAATTGTATGTTGGGTATTTTGAGGTCATTGCGCAATTTCAAATTTGTGCAAATTTAACGATTTGAAGAGCAATTATTACAAATAAAATGGTTTATTTTGGTTTAATTTGCTGAGCTATTCAATTGTAAAAAATATTTGCTCTCAGTTCGAATATATTTTAAAATCAATTTAGAATAAACAAAAAGAAAAATTTAGAATGAAAAACACAAAATATTCAGGTAAATACAGTAAATCATTTTTTACGGATAATACAATTCGATTTACCGGTAAAATAGGAGAGAATTTCAGCAAGTACTTTCTTGTGGGTAAAAATGAAGCGGTTTTAATTTATAATTTTAAAGAGTTGGAACTTCTTTATGCAAAGGGCTTTAAAAATGTGTTAGGTATTGAAGATGAAGATGTAAATATGCTAATGCTTAATGAACAATATGATGAAACATCCTTTGAATTCACCAATGAATTTCATGATAGAGCTTTGATTCATCTTTTGAGTAATAAAAAGAACATCAAGTCATTTTCCAGTAGTGCTCTTCTTCGAAGTAAGTGTAATGATATTCCTATTTTTATGAATCTTCAGGTTATAAGTACCGATGAACATGGAAACTTAGAAAATGTCATTGCACGATTGATTCAAGATCCAACTTTGAACTTTACTAAAATCGTTCAATACAATTTGAATGGTGACTTTGATGAAGATTTCATTTACAATATCAACCACAACTTAGATTTCAAATCAACTATTTCATTCAGAGAAATTGATATCATAGATAAATTAAAGGAAGGTTTTAATCACATCGAAATAGCTAACTTTTTAGGTTATTCTGGATTCAAAGTGTCTGCTATTATTGAATTAATGTTTAAACGATTTAAAGTAAAAAGTGAGAAAGAATTGATAGAATTTGCAGAAAGAGAGCAATTGATTCCAAATCAATTTACGAATTACTTCCCTCCTTTTGTGTGATCTAAAGCTATGTTAAATTTCAGATTATAAGGCGTTTTGTTTTTTTAAATTCTTCTCAAAGAACAAAAAATAATTATAAAAAATCTAATTGTTCGATTTTATGCCTTACATTTGGACTTTAATTATTATAACACAATGAAAACAGGAAAAGTAAAATTTTTCAATGAGACTAAAGGATTTGGTTTCATTGTAGAAGATGACTCTAACGAAGAGCATTTCGTACACGTATCAGGATTAATTGATGAAATCAAAGAAGAAGATTCAGTTGAATTTGAATTAAAAGAAGGTAGAAAAGGGATGAACGCAGTAAACGTAAAAGTTGTTTAATCTCTCGCTTATATTTTTTTAGCATTAAAAAAGCCCCGAACAGTGTTCGGGGCTTTTTCTTTGCCTATTGTTATGAGCCCAAGCCGTAATAAGCTTTCATTCCATTGGGATAAACTCCCTCAATTAAAACTGCTTCTTTCTCCGAGTTTTTTAAAGCAGATTTCAATTCTTCTATACTTGAAACAGGACTTTTATCAATTTTAGTAATTATGAATCCTTTTCCAATTCCAATCTCTTTCAGTTTCCCTTCGCTAATGTCTTTTACTTTTATTCCATTTCTTAAATTCAGTTTTTTCAATTCATCCGCTGAAGCTAATTCAAAGGTTACAGCTAAATCGGTTTCCACTTCAGATTTTTTCATCAAATCGGTGTTTCCTTCATAATTTCTTAGTGTAAGCTCAAGCGACTTTTCTTTTCCTCCTCTTATCAGGGTTATGGTTACTTTATCGCCTGGTGTGTACTTTCCAATTGTTTCTTGCAATTTAGGAACAGACTTGATTTTTTCATCATTTACCTTCACAATTACATCTTCTTTTTTAATTCCTGCTTTTTCTGCAGCTCCTTTGGAAGTAACTCCATTTACATATACACCTTCGGTATTACTAATTCCCAATTCATTTGCAATATTCTGATTCATTTCTTGTATTCCCACACCAATAAATGCTCTTTGAACAACTCCATATTGAATCATATCAGTGGTTACTTTTTTCATAATATTAACCGGAACAGCAAAGGAATATCCAGAATACGAACCTGTTTGTGAAGCAATTGCCGTGTTTATCCCTACCAACTCACCTTTAGAATTAACCAATGCACCTCCACTATTTCCTGGGTTAACAGCTGCGTCTGTCTGAATAAATGACTCTATTGGAAAGATATTTTCTCCGGAATTTCTCTGCATTATATTAATACTTCGACCTTTGGCACTTACAATTCCTGCTGTAACAGTAGAAGTCAAATTAAATGGATTTCCTACAGCCAGAACCCACTCTCCTACCTGAATTTCGTCTGAGTTTCCTATTTGAATGGGCGGTAAATTTTTCTCTTCAATTTTTATTACAGCCATATCTGTCCCAGGATCATTCCCTATAATTGTAGCCTTGTACTCACGATTATCGTTTAGTATAACTCTTATAATATGAGCATTTTCGACCACATGATTGTTTGTAACAATATATCCATCATCAGATATAATTACTCCCGAGCCAGAACCACGTTGACTTCTGTTTGCGCCTCCATTTCCATAAAACAACTCAAAAAGTTGTTCTTCTTGCGACAATTTTCTAGGCTTTGTTTCGGTATTTATATGAACTACAGAATTGAGCGATTGATTGGCAGCAAACTGAAAATCTAACACGTTTCCACTGATATCTGTTGGGATACTTACCGCCTGAGCCAATATGGGTGCGGGAACTGATTGAGGTGTTTGTTGTTTTGATTCTTGATTAAAAAAAGTCAAGTATCCAGAAAGCGCTATGGATCCACCTATAGTGGCCATGGCTATTGATTTAAAAAATGTTTTCATAACTTTAATGTGTTAATTTAATTGCGTAACGAATTATTTCGTAACACTAATTTAACGGAGAAAATGAGTCATGTAAGGGGATAGCCAGTTAAAAAATGTTAAACAAAACAAAAAGACCAAAACCAATTCAATCAATTTCATCTACCGATTTGATTTTGGGATTGGGAACATTATCAATTCTTTTTGGAAGCTTATTTTTGGCATATAATACTTACAGTGAATTACCCGATATCATTCCTACTCATTTTACCATAAACGGAACACCAGATAAATTTGGCAACAAAAGCTCTTTATGGCTTCTGCCCTTTATTTCCATGGTATTATGTGTTGGACTTTGGATACTGAGCAGATTTCCTCAATATTTTAATTATTTAACTGATATTACGGAAGAAAATGCCCAAAGACAATATTTTCTTGCCTCAAAATTAGTGAGAGTTCTTGCTTTTGTTGTGAGTCTTATTTTTCTCTTTGCGACCTACGAAACCATTCTTGCAGCTCATAACAAAAACGGAATAAATGGAAGTTGGCATTTCTTTTTTACGATTGTTAGTTTTCTAGTTGTTTTGATAATTTATCTTTTCAAATCAAGTAAAAAAGGTTAATCTGATATTTTACTTTTAACTTTCTCTTCCACTTCATTCAAAAGGTCATTCATATCTATCGAGTTAGCCTCTATAGGTTGATGCGTATAAATAGTGATGGGAGAAAATAATCCCAAAGGAAATTTCCCGTAACGAAAAACTTTCCAAGAGTTATTGATAGAAATAGGAAGGACAATAGCATCGGGATTGTATTTTAAGATCATTTTTAATCCATTTGTAGAGAATGATTTAGGTTTTCCGTTTCTACTTCTCGTTCCTTCTGGAAATATAGCAGCTCCCCAAGTATTTTTGTTTAGTTTTTTACTGAATTTACCCAATTCTACTATTGCGGCTTTTCCATCTTTTCTGTCGATAAGAGCAGCACCTCCATGCCTCAAATTGTAAGATACACTAGGAATTCCTTTTCCAAGTTCTTTTTTAGAAACGAATTTGATGTGATGCTTACGAAAAAACCAAATGATAGGCGGAATATCAAACAAACTTTGGTGATTTGAAACAATAATAACTGTCCTGTTTTCTGGAATAGCAGGCTTATTTATTCGTTTTACATGAATTCCCAATACCAAAAGTGAACGAGTAAGTAGCAGATTCATAAAATCTACAACAGACTTATGACTTTTGTATCCAAATACGTTGAATGCTACCCACTGAAGTGGATGAAAAACAACCAAAACAAGGAAAAAAGTGAGTGCAAAAAGCACCGATAAAGGGTAACTTATTATTTTCATGATAGGATATTAAATTGTCATTTCTCCTGCGAGACTTTCTGATAGTTTTTGAATAATTACTTCTTTGTTCTTGTATTTTCCCAACACATACATGAGCTTGGTAATTGCAGCTTCGGTGGTTAAATCCCCACCAGACAACACACCAATTTTCTGGAAACTTTCACTTGTTGCATATTTCCCCTGAATAACATTTCCTGCAAGACATTGTGTTACATTCATCAACACAATTCCTTTTTCTGAAGCTTGTTTTAATTCTTCAAGAAACCAATTTTGTGAACTTGCATTTCCTGAACCAAATGTTTCTAAAACCACTCCTTTTAAGTCTGGAATATTAAAAACAGCACTCACAACCACCTTTGTAATTCCTGGGAATAATTTGAGAATGGCAACTCTGTTTTCCAACTGACTAAAAATTTCCAATTCTTGAGAATTTCGATAATAAATTGCGTTCGTATTGTATTTTATATTTACTCCAGCCTCTGCCAATAAAGGATAATTGAAAGATGAGAACGCCTCAAAATCTTCTGAATTAATTTTCGAAGTTCTGTTTCCTCTGTATAAATTGTATTCAAAATAAATACAAACCTCAGGTACAAGTGGCTTGTTGTTTTGTCTTGCAGCAGCAATTTCAACAGAGGTAATTAGGTTTTCCTTCCCGTCTGTGCGAATTGTACCTATTGGCAACTGAGAACCCGTAAGAATTACTGGTTTAGTTAAACCTTTGAGCATAAAACTAAGAGCAGATGCGGTGTAAGACATTGTATCTGAACCATGTAAAATAACAAAGCCATCGTATTGAATGTAATTTTCTTCAATAATGGAAACCATCTTTACCCAATCATTAACTCCCATATCAGAGGAATCAATTGGAGTGGAAAATGAATAACTTTCGATAATTACATCTATTTTTTTTAATTCAGGAACTTGATTTTCAATGCTTTTGAAATCAAAAGGTCTCAATGACTTTGATTCAAAATCTTCGATCATTCCGATAGTTCCTCCGGTGTAAATAATCAAAATCTTTGGCTTATCCATGTTTCTAATAAGTTTGAGTAAAAAAGTCGGTGTCGTCACTTACAGGTAAATTCATCAAGTATTCAATCCCTTGCTCTAGTTCCCAATCTTCATAAACGATTTTATACAGTGCATCGGCAATGGGAGAGTTAAACCCATATCCAGAAAGAAGCTTCACTACTTTAATGGTTTTTATTCCTTCTGCCACTTCATTCAGGTCAGACAATATTTCTGATAGTTTTTCGCCTTTGGCCAACCTATAACCCACTCGGAAATTCCTACTTAGTTTGCTGTTACAAGTTGCCATTAAATCGCCAATTCCGGCTAATCCCATAAATGCTTTTTCACTAGAGCCAAATGCTTTTCCAAAGAATACCATTTCGGCCATTCCTCGAGTAATCAATAATGCTTTTGAATTATCTCCATAGCCCATTCCTTCCAACATTCCTGCTGCAACTGCAATGTAGTTTTTTAATACACTAGCAATTTCAACGCCCAATACTTCGTTAGAACCGTACACTCTAAAAACATGGCTGTTTAGTGCTTTTTTTCCAGCTAAAATCACTTCATTGTATCTGCTGGCTACAACCGTTCCTCCAATTTGGTTAGCAGAAAGTTCCTTGGCTAAATTAGGTCCTGAAATACAACCAACTCTCACCACGGAAGTTTCTTTAAGGATTAATTCTGTCATAGTTAAAACTTGTGTTTTATCCAGTCTGTCTACCTTGTCAATATCCACATCTATATGAAGTCCTTTTGTACCATGAATTAATATGTGTTCGGGAGTTAAGAATGGACTTAACTGAACCAGCATATCCTTAAAATTGGATGAAGGTACAATAGGAAATATCAACTTACATTGATCCGTAAGTTCTTTAAAATCGTTCACAGCAGTGATTCGCTCATGGATATTTTGCCCTTTATGAATTTCTCTAGAGTTTATTTTCTCAACAATTTCTTTTCTTCTGGCATAAATGAGCACCCTATTGTTTATAGCCAACAAATTTGCCAAAGCTAATCCAAAATTCCCGGTTCCTATTACAGCTACTTTCCTCATAAATTTAACTCTGTTCTTCTAGTTCGTAGCTACTTAGCTTGTTGTGGTAATAATAAAGTAACTTCATACTTTGTGTAGAAATTTCATCTTTTTTATTCAATCTCAACACATATTTGGGATGAGAAGAACCTACCTTTTCTATTCCAATTTTCATCAATTTGTTTCCTTCAAAATCTAAATCTGAAGAAAGAATAATTTTCTTGTCTTCGGCTAATTTCTTCAATTTTGTTCTTACTGCTTCTAGTTTTGGTAAAAACTCGCTCACTTTGATTATAGTTTCATCTTTTGGTAAACTCAAAATATCAAATACAGAGAATTGACTGAATCTATTTCTAATAATTTGAAAAGCAACATAAGCCACCAAATTACTACTAAGTATCACTGAGTTTTCCTTGAATTCCTGAAGTATTTTGTCACCCAAAATCTGAGTGTATTGACTGTCTCGCTGAACATCTCTTACCAACTTTCCATTCAGCTTGAAATAATCTGCCACCTCTATAACTTGCCCTTTGTTACTAAAACTATTTCCATTTTCGTCTACTTTGTTTCCAAATACATCAATTGCAGGCGCAAACGAGACTGTCATTCCAGGATTGGAAGTAATTACTTTATAAGCTCTTTTTATCAAACCAAAGGAAGTCGTGTTTTCGTCTTCCATGTAATTCTCTTTTCCTTTGTTTTTGAGGTAGTTGTCAATCAGTTTCTTTGCCTCTAGCACATAGTGATAATTCAATGTAACCGGAATTATAAAAATTTTCTTACCGTTTCCGTTGTAAAGGTTTATGCGTTGAGCATCTATTACAGTGCCTAGCAATCCCAATTTCAGTTTTTTCTCCAATTTCCCTGACTGGGAACGAGAACCACCGGGGTAAAAAAGACTGTTTACATCTTCGGTTAACGCAATGGTAGAGTATGATTTTAGTGTTTCTAAATACAACCTATGTTTTCTTCTTCTATCCACTTTATAAGCACCAAGATTGTGCATAAATTTAGATAAGGATTTAATTGTAAACAAATTGACTCCTGCACCATAAGTAAAAGCCGATAATCCTAGATTATTTAAACTTAATCCAATTGTAGGAGAATCCAAATTACTGTAATGAGTAGGAACAACCACCACAGTTCCTATTTCTTGTAGCTTTCGAATGTGATCTATATCACCCACTATTTTCATTCTGTCGTATAGTTTATCTACAGAACTGAATAATTTATAAACGATTTGTGGAAATGAATTGATTAGCCTCGAATAAACATAAGGAAGCGCTTTTTGCGCAAATTTGAAGGATGATATTTTGAAATTTGCAACCATTTCATTGAGGTAAAATTCTATAATATCATCCAGAATTTTCTCGTCAATCTCTTTTGTTCCCTCTTTATTCTCTATCGCTTTCGAGTTCCTGATTTTTTGTTTTATCTCGCTCCAAAATATTTTCTCCTTGGGATTGTCAGATTTCCATGGAGTTTTTGAAAGTCTCATTTTTTCTTCGTACAAAATATTTTTTATTTCATACCGCAAAGTTGACTCATCCTTGTTAATCCAACTTGAATTTAGAAGAACCTGAGATTTTACTTTTTCAAGAAATTGTTCTTTCTTATTGTAAGCTTTGTAAATAGGCCATTCATCCATCTTGGGCTGGACGGATGGCAAAGGTTTTTTTATGGTTTTTCTGTTTCCCATCTATTAAAAATCCTCCTTTTCGTAGTTTTCAAGTTCCTTTTCGTAGAACTTATTGGCTTCTTCAATCAAATGAGCAATGATATTTACCATTTCATCTTCCTCTTCATCTTTTGATAAATCATCGAACCATTCTATTTCGTCATTTACCAAATTGATTAAAAAACGAGGATACTCGGTATGTAACACAAACATTTCATCTGGCAATTCAGTGGTGTCGGCTAATAAAAATCTAGGTAATTCCATCTTTTGTATGTTGTTATAATTCTTGTCGATTTTGCATTCGTAACAAACCGATAAGTCATGTTTATTTCAAACGACTAATTTAGTTAAATTACAAAGGAATTCGATTAAAATGTCTGCGATAATTCAAGTTTTTTTTAACTTGCAGTAGTTAAAAATAATTGATCAATGAATTTTCCAGATAGATATGCCGCCATAGATATTGGCTCCAATGGGATGAGACTTCTTATTGCTAAAGTTGTTGAAATTAATGGAGTTACCTCTATTCAAAAACTCTCGTTGGTCAGGGTTCCTATTCGGCTTGGTGAAGATGTTTTTAATGAAGGAATAATTTCTGAACAGAAAAAAAATCAGTTTGTAAAAACCATCAAAGCATATAGATTATTGATGGAAATATACCAGGTGAAGGATTTTAGAGCAGTTGCAACAAGTGCTATGCGAGAAGCACGAAATGGAAATGAAATTGCAAATTTGATAAAAAAAGAAACCGACATAGATATCAGCTTGATTGATGGTAAAATGGAGGCGGATTTGATTTTTTCTACTATTTATACTCAAAATATAAGTAAAAACGACTCATATCTATTCATTGATGTGGGAGGTGGAAGTACTGAAATTACCATTTTCAACAAAGGAAAAAGAGTTGAGTCTAAATCATTTAAAATAGGAACCGTACGTTTACTTCAGGACAAAGTAGAAGAGCAAAATTGGCAGGAATTAGACACGTGGCTAAACAATGTTGTGAATAGCGATAAAGATTTTAAGGCAATAGGAACTGGAGGAAACATCAACAGGTATTTTAAGCTTTCGAGAAATGAATATTTACAACCAGTAAAGTTTGATGTGCTACAAAATCTTTATTCTGATTTGAGCTCATTGACCAAGGAGGAAAGAGCCGAAAAGTATAGATTGAGATATGATCGGGCGGACGTAATTGTTCCTGCAGGGAAAATATACCTCACAATTTTAGAAAAATGCGGAATTGACGAAATCATTGTACCAAAAATAGGACTGAGTGATGGAATCGTCTATTACCTCTACAAAAGAGATAATTCATAATCTTTGATGAAACTAACTAATACCTGTTGTATTCAGATTCCCAACAGAAATTACAGTTTTGTACTTTCCGTCTCCTAAAAATCCTTTGTACTGCAAATGCAAGTTGTAGATGGTAAGGTTTGTGTTTTTTGCCATTATATCACCAATTTTTTGGATGTCACAGCTTATCATTTTTTCAAAATCAAACCCTTTGGAATCTACATAAATGTGATTGTCACCATCTATCCTTGTGTAGTCTGCAAATGTAGGCAAATCTTGAAGCTGAGATATGGAAACATATTGTAAGTTTTCAATTCCATTTATTTGATACAAAAACCATCTATGTGTGTTTTCATCTAACAAAAAGCGGTTGAGCGAATCCTTTATGAGTACACGCGCATTATTGATGATAGCTGGGCCAAAATAATTTTCATCTAATTTATATATTTTATCGTGAGTCATGGCATATCTCAAACTCAATGGTCCGACTATTTTTCTTAATTTAGGAAAAAACCTAAAAGAGTTGTAATAACGCACAATCATTTGGAAATTAATAACAAACGCTGTGGCATGAATGGGTGTGTCAAAAATTTGAAAACCTCCATCGCCCGAATTGATAAAGAGTTTATTGAACGTTTCGGAGGATTTGTAATGCTGAAATATATAAGAGGAGCTGGACAAACACAGGTCGCACGATTTGTTGTAAATAAGCTTAAATAATACAGGGATTAAAGACTGTTCTAACGGTTTGTATTGGCTGTAATGATAAATATCAATTCCCAATACAGTTTTTTCTGCAAATTTATCTGTTTCAATTTCTTCCTTTAATTTATTAAGCAAATCGGATTCGTCCACATCCTCGTGACAAAATTTACTGAATTCATTTATATCCTGTTTTGATATTAGGTTTACTAGTTCCTCAATCTCATAGTTTTTAAATTTCTTCATGACCCAAATTTCAATTAACAATTCTGAATATAGGTATTATTTCACAATTTTCGATTCGATCGTTAAAAATATTATGCTACATTATTTGATTGTATCGACTTTAGAACAAAAAAAAGACCTTGTTCAAAACAAGGTCTTTCATGAAATTTGTAATCTAAAAGATTAGTATCTGTAGTGCTCAGGCTTAAATGGACCTTCCACAGTTACACCGATATAATCAGCTTGGTCTTTTGTTAATTCAGTAAGCTCCACTCCTATTTTTGCAAGGTGTAATTTAGCTACTTTTTCATCCAAGTGCTTAGGAAGCATGTATACTTCGTTTTTGTCGTACTTGTCAATGTTAGTCCACAGTTCAATTTGCGCCAAAGTTTGGTTAGCAAACGAGTTACTCATTACGAATGATGGGTGACCAGTAGCACAACCTAGGTTTACTAATCTTCCTTCTGCAAGCAAGATGATGTCTTTCCCGTTCATGTCATAAATATCTACTTGAGGCTTCACTTCTGTTTTTTTGAAGTTTTTATTCAAGTAAGGTACATCAATTTCATTATCGAAGTGACCGATGTTACAAACGATAGTTTTGTCTTTCATTGCTTCAAAATGTTCTGCTCGCACGATGTCCTTGTTACCAGTAGTTGTTACTACAATATCAGCTTCAGGAACTGCAGTTTCCATTGTTTTTACAGCAAATCCATCCATTGCAGCTTGCAAGGCACAAATTGGGTCAATTTCAGTTACGATAACTCTTGCTCCTGCACCTCTCAATGAAGCAGCAGAACCTTTTCCTACATCTCCATATCCTGCAACTACAGCAACTTTTCCTGCCATCATTGTATCAGTAGCTCTTCTGATTGAATCAACCAATGATTCTTTACAACCGTATTTGTTGTCAAATTTAGATTTTGTAACAGAATCATTTACGTTAATTGCTGGCATTACCAACGTTCCGTTTTTCATTCTTTCGTACAATCTGTGGACTCCTGTAGTTGTTTCTTCAGACAAACCGTTGATTCCTGCAGTCAATTCTGGGTATTTATCAAACACCATGTTCGTTAAATCTCCACCATCATCCAAAATCATGTTCAATGGCTTACCGCCTTCAAATCCTTTGATCGTTTGTTCGATACACCAATCAAATTCTTCTTCGTTCATTCCTTTCCAAGCGTAAACTGGAACTCCAGTAGCTGCGATTGCAGCAGCCGCTTGATCTTGAGTAGAAAAAATATTACAAGAAGACCATGTTACTTCAGCTCCTAGTGCTGTTAATGTTTCTATTAACACTGCAGTTTGGATAGTCATGTGAAGACATCCAGCAATTCTTGCTCCTTTCAAAGGTTGAGACGCTCCAAATTCTTCTCTGATAGACATTAAACCTGGCATTTCTGCTTCAGCTAATCTTATTTCTTTTCTTCCCCAATCAGCTAAAGAAATATCTTTAACTTTGTAAGGCAAACTTTTGTTCGTTACTTCGCTCATAATTATTTTATAAAATTTTGTACAAAGATACTAATCTCTTTACAAATTATCAACTTTATCACCATGCCAATATCTAATCTAGATTTTCATTCATCTGTTTACCTATGGGAGATTACAGAAACTCTTGAAGAACTCCTCGAGATCCCTGTTCTTACTGAGGAAGAACGAATTATTGTAGTTTCTTTCAGGAAAGAAAATAGAAAAAAAGAAATCCTTGCTTCTCGTGCTCTATTGCAACATATATTGCCTGGAGCACATATTCATTATGTAAACAAAAACCCTCAGTTTACGGATATGGATAAAGAAATATCGATTACCCATTCCGGCAATAAAGTAATGATTCAGCTGAGAGAGAAAGATGAATTGTGTGGAGTTGATTTACAAGAAATCTCTGAAAAGGCGGTTAAAGTAAAATCTAAGTTTCTTCACCCTAGCGAGGTTAGATTAATGGAAGAGCATTTGTGGGAAACTTCTCTTCTTTGTAACCTATTTTGGTCTGCAAAAGAAGCTGCTTTCAAAGCATTTGCATCTATTTGCGAACAAGAAGAGGTCATTGAATTTAAAACTCAACTGATTATCAAAGAGATTGATTCTAAAAATCTTACCTTAACTGGACAGTTTATCGAGAAAAACAAAAGAACTGCCTTTACATTAGGATTCTCTGTTCAAGAAACCTTTGTTATTTGTTGGTTTGAGAATTGACAACAATAATAATAACTATAATCGATGGTTAGTTTTTCATCTTAATGGATTTATTCGAGGAAGTATTTTGCAAATGAAACCGGAGGTGAAGGAACAATAAACATGGAATTGGATTTAAGTGCAATTGGTGCTAACACCAATTTACCAGCCTCGGATGTAAAAATAGGAATCTCTAATTTTGCAAATTTCACAAATACTCATTGGATAGAAGCAACAAGTGTAATAAATGGAATTGCTACGTTTACGGGGCTTCCCTTACACGACAAGTATTTTACATTTAGCGCAGCTCAATAAGAGTAATACTTGTCTTTTTTATTCTATCAGAAACTAGGCTTGTAATTACTACGGTCTGTTTTTACAATTTTCAGTAGGAAAATCCCAGCTTCCAATAATTCCAGTGAATTTTTGATTTCTGAATTCAATAGATTCATTACTTCTTCATACTCGCCATACACCTGAGTGCTCAATGGATTTTCCAATACAGTTAAACCCGAAGCTCTCAGTTTTTTTATAAAATCTTTGATAGGCGGTTCGTAATCGTTTTGTAAAGGTGTAAGCGTTAATTCTACTGATATTTTCATCTTATTACTTTTTGAATATTTTATTCTCAATCTCCTCTAGTTCTACCCTCGGTATTTTATGCGTTACATCTATATCAAATTTTTCATCTCCAATAAAAATATGTTTGGGAATTGTATTCCGGTTGTCTATAATTATTTCATAGTAGAAATAGCATTTACATTCATTAGACAATCTATTTCCTTTTTGAAAAACCTCGAAACGAAACGTGTCCGAAACATTTTCTAGTTCTTTGATAAATGCTCCGTTTTTATAATCGCAACTAAACGAACTTCCAAGTAATAATTTTACTTCTCCGTTTTTAATGCTTGAAGAATATACCTTGTTTTCTGAGGATTCTCCTCTCTCAAAATCACAATCAGAAATAGAGATTTTTATACTTTTATTATCAGTAAAACTTACAGAAGGAAGCGGATTAAAATCATCTCGCGTGGCATTAGCTGTATCATTTTTGCAACTTACAATCAGCACTAAACTAAAAAGTACTAACGATAATTTATTCAGCATAAATTCCATTAATCAAATCAGCATATTTTTCCAAAACAACGTTTCTTTTCAACTTCAATGTTGGGGTTAATTCTCCAGAATCTATACTCCATTCATCAGCAATTACTCTTATTTTCTTCACTTTTTCCCATTGAGCAAAATCTTCATTGTATTTGGCTATTTCTCTATCGAATTTATCAATTACTAGTTCATTCATCACCAAATCATCGTGATTAGAATACGCAATTTTTTTGTAATCTGCCCAATCTGTTAAGGCTTCCCAAGCAGGAACAATAATTGCAGATGTATGCTTTTTATTCTCCCCAATCACCATGATAGTCTCAATAAATGGCGATAGCTTAAATTTGTTCTCCATCAATTCTGGAGACACATATTTCCCTCCAGAAGTTTTAAAAATTTGTTTTATTCTTCCTGTAATTCTCAAATAATCTCCTTCAATGAATTCTCCTTTATCTCCGGTATGGAACCAACCCTCAGAATCAATTACTTCGGCAGTTTTTTCTGGAGCTTTGTAATATCCTTGCATCACGTTAGGTCCTTTTACTAAAATTTCGCCAGTCTCTGCAATTTTTACTTTTACGGTTTTCAGTACTTTCCCTACGGTTCCAATCCTTATTCCATCCTCAAACTTAGAAATAACACTAACCACCGGTGAAGTTTCCGTCAATCCGTATCCTTCGTAAATTGGCATGTCTGCCGCATAAAACACTCTCATCAAACTCGATTCAAGAGCTGCACTTCCAGATACAATCACCTCAATATTTCCTCCAAGTGCTTCTTGCCATTTACTAAAAATTATTTTTCGTGCAATTTTTAATTTAAAATTGTAGAATCCTCCTTTATCCACATCCCATTTGTGACCCAAATTGACTGCCCAGAAGAACAAAGCTCTTTTGATTCCTGTCAAATCATCTCCTTTGGCAATAATTTTAGCGTATACCTTTTCAATTAATCGGGGAACGGCTGTAAACAAGTTTGGCTTTACATCCTTGATGTCATCTCCCACTGTTTCTAATGATTCGGCAAAATATATAGAAACTCCGATGTACTGATATAAATATAGTATCATTCTTTCAAAAACATGGCAAACCGGTAAAAAACTCAATGCTTTTGCATGATTATTTACTGGAACCCTTTCCATGCTGTCTAAAACATTACTCACCATATTTCCATGAGAAAGCATCACTCCCTTGGGTAATCCTGTGGTTCCAGAAGTATAAATTAATGTTGCCAAATCTTCTGTTTTCACAGCATCTCTTAATTGTTCTACTTGTTCAGTTGGAATTTCATCGCCAGCATCCATTATTTCTGCCCAACTTTTTGCACCCTCTACTTTGTCAAAAGTGTAAAGACCTTCCAATGATGGAACTTCTGGTTGGATTGAAGTTACTTTTTGAAATAACTCTTCATTAGAGACAATACAAAGCTTAACCTCTGCATTGTTAAATATATAAGTGTATTCTTTTTCTGTAATTGTTGGGTAAATAGGTACTGAAACTGCTCCGATTTGAAGTAAAGCGACATCACAAATGTTCCATTCCGATCTATTATTGGAAATTAAAGCTACTTTATCCCCTGGTTTGATTCCAAGCTGAATAAAACCCTTACTCATTTTCATAGCTTGAGCCAAATACTCTTTAGTTGAAGTTTTAATCCATTTTCCATTTCTCTTGTCTACCAAGCAATCCTCCTGGGGATTGGTGGTTAACTGATGGTAAGCAAAATCAAAGGTTCTTTTTAAAGTAGTCATAGTGTTAAAATTTCGTTAGTGCAAATTACACTATTTTTGAATTACTTACAAATGAAATGATTCGGAATGAAATATTTTTCTTCCGGTATTTTTGCCGATATAATTATTAAGTTTGTTTCCAACATCTAATAAAAATCTGCATGAAACCATTTTTACTTCAACTGATAGAAACAGTAAAATCTGAACACAAAGACTTGGGAAAGGTTACGCTTGTAGTCCCAACTCAAAGAAGCGGTGTGTATTGCAGGAAATATTTAAGCGAATTATCTACCGAAACTACTTGGGCACCTAAAATCATTACAATTGATGATTTTATCAAAGACAATTGTAGATTGAAACCAATAGATTCTATCGAGTTGCTCTTTCTTTTTTATGAAATCTATTTGGAAAATGAAAAACAAAACCCTGACTCGTTTTTCTATTTTACTAAATGGGCGCCTACTCTCCTAGCCGATTTCAATGAAATGGATCATTATATGGTTGACTCAAAAACAATTTTTAATGATTTAAGAAATATCAAAGAAATAGACAATTGGAGTTTTAATGAGGAAAAGCTGAGCGACATGCAACAAGATTTTGTTCAGTTTTGGGCCACTTTACCTACTCTTTACAAAACACTGAACGACAGATTGACTGCTGAAAACAAAGGATATTCAGGAAAGTTGTACAAGTGGGTTGCCACTTCTATTTATGAAGTCCTAGATGACCACGAAGACAATTCAGTTTATTTTGCAGGATTTAATGCCCTATCCACTTCGGAAGAACTAATCATTGATACTTTTGTAAACAGTGGAAAAGGTCAGTTGTTTATGGATGGTGATACTTTTTATATCGACAATCCCGACCATGAGGCTGGACTGTTTTTGAGAAAACAAATCGCTTCGAAAGGTAAAAAAGCCGTTCGTTGGATAGACTCTCACTATATTCAAGGAAATAAAAACATTGAGTTGCTTTCAGCTCAATCTTCTGTGATGATGGCAAAAGCTGTTGGGGATCATTTATCCAAACTTAGTGAATCAGAAATTAAGAAAACAGCAGTAGTGCTTGCGGATGAATCTCTTCTTCTTCCCATAATGAATTCTATTCCCGAATCCATTGATTCGTATAACATTTCTTTGGGTTATTCTTTGTTTAATTCTCCTGTTTTTAGTTTGTTATCTTCTTTGTTTTCAATACAAGAAAGTTACATAAAGCACAACAAAGGAAGTTTGCACTACCGAAGTTTCTTGGGATTAGCAGAACATTATTTAATGAAAAAAGTAATTCAATCCTACTCCATCAAACAGGAAATTGTTGCCAAAAACATAACTTTTATTTCTTCAAAATACATCAAGGAAAAAGAAGAACTGGAAGGGCTGGAATTTTTGTTCAACCAGTGGGATTCAGAAAACATAGTACAATCCGCTTTTGATGCATTGAACAAACTGATTGAAAAAGTAGTTGAATCACTTGATTTTGGAACCAATTCTTTGGAGCTAGAATATCTGTTTTCGGCCCAAAAAGTATTGCACAAGGTTGAAAACAAATTGACTCATAAAAATTACATTGAAGATTTAAAAACCCTAAAACAGTTGTTTTTTCAATTGTTTAAATCTGAAAATGTGTCTTTTATCGGAGAACCGCTTTCTGGTCTTCAATTAATTGGAATGCTGGAAACAAGAGCTTTGGATTTTGAGAATATTATTCTTGTTTCGGTAAATGAAGAGGTTTTGCCAAAAGGAAAGTCGAGTAATTCCTTTTTTCCTTATGAATTAAAAAAACTGTACGGATTGCCAACCTACAAGGAAAAGGAAGCTATTTATGCCCACCATTTTTACCGACTCTTACAAAGAGCATCTAATGTTTCTTTGGTTTATAACAGCAGTCTTTCTGGAATGAATGGAAGTGAAAAAAGCAGATACATTGAGCAATTGAAAGAAGAATTGTCTGGGTTTAATAACATTACAATCACCGAAAAAGTGATTGCGACAGAAATAAATAAATCTTTAGAAAATGGAACGGTAATCACCAAAAACAAGGCGATAATTGACAAACTAATGTCATTGGCAGAATATGGGTTTTCTCCTTCTGCGATTTCAAAATACTTGAGCTGCCCATTAGATTTTTACTACAGTTATGTGGTTGGACTAAGGGACGAAGAGGAAGTGGAGGAAGACATAGAAGCCAACACATTTGGAAACATAATTCACAAGGTTTTGGAGCACATGTACAAACCCTATATTGATAAAAATGTAGCAACTCATGATATTCAAGAGATGAAAAAGCAGGTAGATGAACTGTTGAATAAATATTTTAAAGAGGAATATTCGTCTCATTTTGATACGGGTAAAAACTACCTAATGTATCACGGTGCCAAAAAATCTATTTTGAGCTTTCTTTCAAAAGAAGAAACGCTGGTGAAAGAGAATGAATTGATTATCATTGGCCTAGAAAAAGATGCTGAAAGAGAATTCGAATTTGAAACCGCTGAAGGACTTATTAAAACAAGATTGAGAGGAAAAATTGACCGAATAGATCAACTTAACGGTGAACTTAGAATAATTGATTACAAAACGGGGGCAGTAAAACCAGAGGATGTGAGAGCTACGTCCATTCCTTCATTGTTTGCAAACAAATCCTTCAAAGGAAAAGTGTTTCAGTTATTGGTCTATGATTTCTTGATGGAAACAGAAAGTAAAACCATAAATAACTCCATATCGGGAATAATTTCTACAAAAGCTATATCGAGTGGATTGATGGGATTAGAAATCAACAGAATGAAACCAACAGACGAAGTTAGAGAAGAGTTTAAGATTGAAGTAGCTCGAATATTGACAGAGATATTTGACTTAGATGTTCCATTTGAACATAACGAAAATGCTTTGTATTGCAATTACTGCGATTAGTCGAACAGTCGCCACTTTATTCCAAATTTGAAAGCTCTGTCTTGGATTGGATATTGACTTATGGCTAAGTAATTTTTTCCGAAATCCTCAGAAACATTCCAATTGGAATTGATAGAATTGAGATTAGATCCTGTAAACACATTGCTGTTTACGTGAGTTACAGAAACAAAAAACGAAAAGTTTTTTTTGATATAAAACTCAGAAAACACATCAATAATTGGATAGTTTCCGACTTTAGTTGTGGATTGAATTGTGAATTCATCCAATGCAGGATTGTAATTTCTGGGTGTGAATTTAGAATAATACAACACATTAAAACCAGCCTTAAAACGCAGTACTTTCCTGATTAACCTTCCTTTGAAATAAAGAGAATTGTGAATCAATAGGTTTGGAACTTCAATATTTTCCGTTGTCAATACATCCTGCACATGCACGTTTGAAGATAAAAAGAACCATTTTGTAAATTCAAAGTCCTTGTTCAACGACAAAGCCAAATACGAAATTTTTGTTTGAATAGGTTGAGCGTTTTCGTCAAAAAACACAGCATTGTTTTGAGATTCAAAATTTAGACTTGCTCCATATTTTTTATCCGTGTTTTCTACTTTTACCCACAACTGAGTTATTAAATTTGTTTTGTTGGTTAGGTTCCATCTCACGTGATTAGAATTGTATCTGTTGTAGTAGAGTTCAGGTAAATCAGTAAGAATATTTGCTTTTCCTTGAAAAGAATTAAAAATGAAATTCTCTGAAAACTTCATGGCTATTTCGTTTCTAAACTCAAAAGATTCATAACCTCCATCAGACATCAAAAACTCTCCGTACGAACGGAATTGAATGCTGTCTTTATTGAAAAGAAACTCACCGTAGAATAAATTTTCTAAGTGAACTGTAAATGGAGCTAAGCTGGCATATTCAAAATAATTTTGTCCAAATCCAAAAGAGAATAACGAATGTCCAGAAATTAATTCCAATTGAACTCGGTGAGAAACCCTTTCGAGCCTCAAACTATCTGTGGTCGTCACAGAATCTTCGTAGTAATTGGCAAAAAAATCACTCGAGTTTATCAAGTTTGTATTTCTTTGGGTTCTATGATACGCTAATTTCTGTCTTATTTGTAAAAATGAATTTGAATCAATTTTACTGCTTGTAAATTTATAAGCGTGATTAAAATTAACATCTAATACTTTTAAATCTATACTGTTGCTTGAATTTGAAGTTGAGTTGAATTGATTTGGGAATGTAGTCTTTAGGTTTCCATTTGAAGAATCCAACAATGAAAAAAAACTAGAATCAGAAACTCCACCATTCAAGTTGGAATATCTTTTAAAATTTTTGAAATCAGCCTCAAAGCTATACGGTTTGTTTGTTGGAGAATACTTTAATCCTAATTCAAAATTGGATAATTCTGCTTCGGTACCAAGATAAATTCCTTCCGAAGATGTTTTTAAAACCCTCGCTTTACCAATTAATGCTTTACCTAATCTTTGTGTATGATTTACATCAACATAATTTTCTCTGCCCGACCCCGAAACGTAGAATACATCGGTAAATGTGGGAGAATTGGAAGAATCTGGAAACAAATCCAAGAAATCATGATTATTGGACTGAAAAGGAGAAATTAAATGGTATTTGGCTTGACCTAAATTGGACAAATAAACCTCTTGGTAGTTTCTGTAAACAGAAGAATTTTCGAAAATAGACCGAGATGTATCTGTCACCTGTCCAAAAAGCACAGAAGACGAAAAAATTAAAACGAGTGTAATTATCCTTTTCATATCGGTGATAAAAGTAGGGATAAACGAAGAATTTGCCAATGGATTCTATTTTAGTTGTTGAAAAGTTCGGCAAATTGTGTTTTTTCAATCGGATACTTATTGAAAGTTCCTATTGCTTTCGCTATCAATTCTCGCTTTCCATTGCTTGTTCTGAATATTTCGCCAGTGGAAGAAATTAATTTCTTTCCTTCAAAATCTACTTTTCCAATTCCCTCTAATTCATCGGATAAAAATACGGGCAAAAAATAATTGATTTTGAACTCCACAGTGGAAACCAAAGCTCCCGAAGAAAAAGAAATTGACAAAGCTGCAGAACCCAATACAGAATCCATGAAACCTGCTACTACTCCACCGTGGCAAACATTTGGAGAACTAAGATGTTTGTCCAAAACGGTCATGTTATAAGTAGATTCTCCTGGAGTTTTTACATCCAAAGTCATTCCATTATCTTGAGCAAATCGATTGATACTTTTATAAATTTCTATTGGGTTATTAAACATTGTTAATATTTTGTGTGTAATCAAAGATAGAAATACTTTGGTTTAAGTTTTAGATAAAAGAAAGTATTAGTACCTTTATCGCTTACGTTTATT
>ENA-OUOG01000740-OUOG01000740.1-marine-metagenome-genome-assembly--contig:-NODE-740-length-41226-cov-5.406571_pt1 | contig 41226 bp, 28 predicted proteins | sample MGYA00248635_ERZ508505 | MGnify/ENA primary metagenome ERZ508505 (study PRJEB26176, sample SAMN06267871) | marine metagenome | isolation source: Saanich Inlet, British Columbia, Canada | place: Pacific... | reverse complement strand
TCGACACCACCGGCAAAAAGACTGTCGGTAAAGACCTTTATTCGCCAGCAAAACAACTCAATTATCAAAGAGGCTATTCTGCGTGAAACGCTAAGAGGCGGTCAGGTCTATTATCTACATAATCAGGTCGAGACAATCTTTGCCAACAGCAGCTCCAACAAATTCGCTCCGCTACTAGTTTAATACCGCGGAATGTTTGCCTGATCAATTGTTCGGTTTTTCGAAATAGAGGCTCAACAAGCCAGGGTTCACATCAATCGTCTCAATTCTAACTAGTGATACTGGCTGGTCTCCAATTCGGTTTTCGACCTCGAATCCGCAAGACATGACCCTCGATGTGATCGATGTCATGGCCAAGTACGACAACATTTGCAATTACATTCACTTGCCGGTTCAGTCGGGTAATAGTGAAATATTGAAGAAAATGAACCGAGGATATACTCGAGAATGGTATTTGAATAGAATTGCTGCTATTCATAGAATTCTGCCAGAAGCAACAATTTCTACCGATTTGATTATTGGATTTTGCGGTGAGACTGAAGAGCAGCATCAAGAAACATTGAGCTTGATGGAAGAAGTGAAATTTTCGTTTGCTTACATGTACAAATATTCTGAAAGACCAAAAACCTTGGCAGAAAGAAAGTACGAAGACAATGTTCCTGAGGAGATAAAACAAAGGAGATTGACAGAGATTATTGAGATGCAACACAAACATCAATTAGAATATCACGAAAAGGAAATAGGGAAAACGTATGAGGTTTTGGTAGAGAAGGTTTCGAAAAAATCGGATCAAGAATACATGGGACGAAATTCGCAGAGCTCTACTTGTATTTTTCCTAAAGGAGAGTACAATATTGGAGATTACGTAATGGTGAAAATCGTTGACTTTACAAAAACAACATTAATCGCAGAATTGGTTTAAGATGGAAATACAATCAGTAAAACAAAGGTTTGGAATAATAGGTAATTCGGCAGGACTAAACAGAGCTCTGGAGGTAGCAGTGCAAGTTGCTCCCACAGACATTTCGGTGCTTATAATGGGCGAAAGTGGTACGGGAAAAGAAATTATGCCTCAAGTAATTCATCAGTATAGCAAAAGAAAGCATGCTGAATATATTGCTGTAAACTGCGGAGCTATTCCAGAAGGAACAATTGATTCTGAATTGTTTGGACACGAAAAGGGTTCGTTTACCGGAGCTCACGAAAAAAGAAAAGGATATTTTGAGCAAGCGGATGGAGGGACAATTTTCTTGGATGAATTAGGCGAATTACCTCTATCTACCCAAGCTAGATTACTGAGAGTATTAGAATCTGGTGAGTTTTACAAAGTAGGTTCTTCCAAGGTGCAAAAAACCGATGTAAGAGTAATAGCTGCTACCAACACAAAACTAGAAGAAGCGATACAAAAAGGGAAATTTAGAGAAGACCTATATTATAGGTTGAGCACTGTGCCTATTCGACTTACGCCTTTGAGAGAAAGAAGAGACGATATTCATTTGTTGTTCAGAAAGTTTGCTTCAGATTTTGCTGAAAAATATAGAATGCCCACGATTGTTTTGACTCCAGAAGCCAAAGAAATGTTGGTGAATTATTCTTGGCAAGGTAACATAAGACAGCTGAAAAACATTACTGAACAAATCTCTGTGATTGAAAATTCCAGAGATATAAATGCCGAAAAACTAAGCAGTTACTTGCCAGCTGTGTACCAGAACAACTTACCTATGCTTTTGCCAAATGACGGAGAATCACATTCTGGAATGAGCGAAAGAGATATTTTGCACAAGGTGCTTTTTGACATGAAAAAAGACATCACAGAACTAAAGAAAATAATTGTAGATATAGTAAACAGCAACGGAAATCCTGATGTGGATTTTCCCGAAAATGACATTGCTATTATAAACAAAATGGACAAGGATATAAGAAATGATTACACTCCCAGAGAGTCATTTTCGCCAAGACCAACGATTTCTTACCAGCAACCCGATATACACGATCACGAGGAAGTAGAAGAAATTCTTTCATTAGAAGAAAAGGAAAAGGAAATGATTGCAAAAGCTCTTGAAAAACACAGAGGAAAAAGAAAGTATGCAGCCAAAGAATTGGGAATTTCTGAGAGAACTTTGTACCGAAAAATAAAAGAATATGGGCTTAAATAGTAGGAGTTGGAAGCATGGGGTATAGAATGACGGTTTAGAGACTAATTAGCCGCCAAAATTAATTAGCTCACAGTTCTCTCCATCAAATACTAAATAATTGTACTGCGAAATCCATTCGCCTAAATTGTAATAAGTACTTTGTTCTGCTAATGGAAATACAACGGGATGATGCCTGTGTCCGTAGACAAAATAATTAATCGGTTTGTTTTTCAAAACTTCTTTGGAATATGTAATGAGCCACTCTTTTTCTTCCCCCAAAAACTTATCATCATTTACCGAGCGCTTTCTGCTTGTTTTAGAAAAGTAATTGGCAATTCCCAATCCAAAATTGGGATGCAACCTTGCAAACATCCATTGGCAAAATCTATTTCTAAAAATAGACTTAATTATTTTGTACCCTGTATCGCCAGGACCTAGCCCATCGCCATGCGCTACCAAAAAGGATTTTCCATTCAATTCAAACTCCAGTTCTTCGGTCAATATTTCTACTCCCAATTCCTGAGTAAGGTAATCAAACATCCACATATCATGATTTCCTGTAAAAAAAACTACTCGAATTCCAGAATCAGTTAGTTCGGCTATTTTACCAAAAAAACGAGTAAAATATTTTGGAATTGCATGCTTGTATTCAAACCACATATCAAAAATATCGCCTACCAGATAAATGGTATCCGCATCTTCTTGGATTTGAGAAAGCCAAGCAACAATTTTTTCTTCTCTCTTCCTACTTTTTTCATAAGTTGGGACACCTAGATGAAAATCTGAGGCGAAATATATTTTTTTTCCTTCCTCTAGTTTCATTATTTCGAAAATATTTCTTCCAATTTCTTTTCCAAAGCTGCGCCTCTCAGTCGCGTTTGGATAATCTTTCCTTCTCTGTCTATCAGAACTGTATAAGGAATTCCTCTAAACCCATACAAAGAAGTTGCTGCCGAACCCCAACCTTTTAAATCACTCACATGGCTACTCCAGTTCAAGTTATCTTTTATAATCGCAGCTTCCCACCTTGCTTTGTCTTTGTCTAGCGAAACACTAAACACCTCAAACCCCTGATCTTTGTATTGGTTGTAGAGCCTTACTACATTTGGGTTTTCTCTGCGACATGGTCCGCACCACGAAGCCCAAAAATCAATCAACACAACTTTTCCTCTCAATGATTCTAAGGTTAAAATTTCTCCCTCGGGATTTGGCATATTCAATTCAGGAGCTAGTTTTCCAGCCGGTGAATTTCCTGCTTGAGCCGCTTGAGATTTGATAGCTTGTTGGGTTCTTTTGAGAGCATTGTGATAAATAGAATTGGGATAGGACTCTCCTATTCCTTTTTCTGCGACATCTATTGAAGCAGCTAAATCTTTTACCTCGTTCAGGGCTAAAAATACAGCTAACGATTTTGCATTATTTTCAACAAAGTGAGTTGCGTATTCCCTGAGGGAATCTTTAGAAACAGAAGGATTAAGTTTCATCGAAAAAAAATCTTGTATCAGTTCACTATCCGCAGATCCAGAAACGCTGTAATTCATACTTTTAAAATCTGTAGTAGATTTTATTTTCAACTTTTCGTCTCCCTTCAGAATCAATATTATTCCATCTTTTTTATCTAAAGATACTCTGTAAAAATCATCCAAAACAACATTTGCATTCAATTTATAGGAACCAAATAAATTAATGTTAGACGAATCGCAAGCCACAAGCTTCCCTTTTTCCTCATGCATCAAATAAATAGTTTTTCCTTTTGCACCTTTTATTTTTCCATTTATTTCAGAGGAAATTTGCGAACTTGCACCGTAAGCTGCACATAAAAAAACAAGTAGTAAAATCTGATTTAGTCGATTCATAGGTAGTTTTTCTAATTTATAAAACTTCTAATAATTTCGCTTCCAAGGCAGGTCCTCTCAAGCCTTTCGCCACAATTTTTCCTTCTCTGTCTATCAGTACAGTAAATGGAATTCCGTTGAATCCATACAGATCAATGGCTGCTGTTTGCCAAAATTTAAGATCACTTGCGTGATTTTTCCACACCAAACCATCTTGCTCTATTGCTTTTACCCAAGCAGACTTTTCTTTGTCCAATGAAAAACTAAATACATCAAATCCTTTGTTTTTATATTTATTGTAGGTAGCCACTACATTCGGATTTTCTGCACGACATGGTTTACACCACGAAGCCCAAAAATCAATCAAAACAACTTTTCCTCTCAACGAAGAAAGCTGAATATTTTTACCTTCAGGATTAGGAAAATCAAGTTCTGGAGCAAGATTCCCAACTTCTATTAATTTCTCCCTCTTGGCTGCTTTTTCTTTTTCCACCTCCATATTGGCAAGGTAATTCTTTATGTTTTGAGCGTAAGGCGAATTGGGCATAGTTGCGGACAAATTGGTAGATATCTCTTTCAATAAATCTAATTCTGATTCTGGATTTATTTGATCTATCACCGCAATTAAAGCTTCGGAATTTTTATTTCTTTCGATGTATGCGTTTCTGAATTCGATAAACTTAGCCGAAGCAGTACTGAATTCGTTTTGGATATTTTGTTGTCCTTGAAAATCATCTGGAGCTAATTGTTGTGCTTCCGCAGACAAGCGCTGATTCAAACTCATCATTGTAAACACTTCTTTTGCAAACGAAGCAATCTCCTCTGAAGCTTTAGATCCCTGAATTGTATAATCCATTGATACTTGCTGGTTGTTGTTTATTTTGATGTTTAAGTTTTCAGATTCTTCATTAAGCACAACCGGAAATGTATTTCTTACAGTTGTTCCGAAATGAAAAACTCCATTTTGTGGAGTCTTTAATCCTAGACTAAACCCTCCTTTTTCATCCAAGGTAACAGAATCTATAGGCACCAAAATTTGATTTTCTATTTTGTACAAATACATCTGCTGATTTGGCTGAATTCCAACCATATCTATCGTTCCTTCTATGGAGTGAGCTACTTGTTCTCCACAACTCCAAAGCCCTAATAAAAGAGCAAATACAATACCTAGTTTTTTCATGGTTCTTTATTTTTCTAAAAATTCTTTTAAACTCTTGCTTGCCATCTTAGGGTCTGCTTTTCCTTGAGACAATTTCATTACTTCGCCCATAAACAATCCCAAAAGTCCTTTTTTTCCTGATTTGTATTCTTCTACTTTTTCCGGAAATTTAGCCAAAGTTTTTTCTATAAGCTCTGTAATTTCATCTGCATTAGAATTTTGAATCAAGTTATTTTCTTCAGCAATTTGAATAGCAGATTTTTCTGGTGTTTCAATCATCAGAGGAAATACTTTTTGTGAAGCAACGGAGTTACTTATTTTTCCTGAATCAATGAGTCCAATAATATCGGCAATTTGAACAGGAGTTAGTTTAAACTCACTGATTTCAATTGCTTTTTCGTTCAAGAATGACTTAATATTGACTGTCACCCAATTGGAAGCCGATTTATAGTTTTTTGTGCTCTTCGTTACATCTTCAAAATACAAAGCTATGGATTTATCATCCGTCAAAACATTGGCATCATACTCGGACAAGCCATAATCTTGGGTATATTTCTTGAATAAAAAATTTGGCAAAGGAGGCATTTTTTCTTTTACTGCTTGCACATATTCCTGAGTTACTTGAATGGGCTGTAAGTCTGGCTCAGGAAAATACCTGTAATCGTTTGCAGCTTCCTTGCTTCTCATAGAAATTGTTGAGCCATTTGCAGCATTAAAACTTCTAGTTTCTGTCACTATGGTTTCTCCCTGTTCAATCAAATCGATTTGTCTTTTGATTTCAAATTCAATCGCTTTTTGAACATTTCTCATCGAGTTCATGTTCTTTACCTCAGTTCTATTTCCAAATACCTTTGAACCTTTCAACATCACAGAAACGTTTGCATCGCATCTCAAACTTCCTTCCTCCATGTTTCCATCACAAATATCGAGATACCTCACCAATCTTCGCACTTCAGTTACATAATTATAGGCTTCTTGAGAAGTTTTAATTTCAGGTTCAGACACTATTTCAATCAGTGGAACTCCAGCTCTATTCAAGTCGATTAATGTATTAAAAGGATCTAAATCATGAATGCTTTTTCCTGCATCTTCCTCCAAGTGGATTCGAGTTAGAGTTACCTCTTTGTCTTCTCCATCGTCTGTTTTAATCACCACTTTTCCTCCCGTACAAATAGGTGTTTCGTCCTGAGTAATTTGGTAACCTTTTGGTAAATCTGGATAGAAATAGTTCTTTCTTGCAAAAATCATATCTTCCGTGATATTACTCTCGCAAGCCAATCCCATTTTTACAGCAAAATTTATTGCTCTCTTGTTGTACATCGGTAAGGTTCCAGGATGCCCGAGTGTCACTACACTCACATTTGTATTTGGAGTAGATCCATATTCGTTTCTATCCGCAGAATAAGCTTTTGTATTGGTTTGTAATTGGGCATGGATTTCCAATCCAATTACAGCTTCGTATTTGTCGTAAATTGTACTCAAAATTAGTTTTTTATAATTTTTATACTCTCAGCAAAAGTACTATTAAAAATACTGACAACATAAACCCCCGAAGGAATTTCAGAAGGAATTTTTATGTTGTTGACTCTCATGAAGGAATTCTGAATAATTCCCTTCACTACTAACTTTCCATTCACATCGGTAATAGAAACTGTATACTCTCCTCCAAAATCCTGAATCCCAACCACATTGAGTTCCGAAACAATTGGATTAGGGTAGACTTTAAATCGTTCTTGTTTCAGTTCCTGCACTCCCACAACTGCCTGCGAAACATCCATTACAAAAAGTCCTTCTTGCATGTCAGAAACTAATAAATTTCCTGAAGGCAAAAACGGATACACTCCCCAAGCTCCTTTAAAACTTCGGTAATTGAACTCGGTAGAAGTATCGTAGAACCCAACAAGAACTGGAGATGAGGGATTGGAAATATCATAAACAAAAACTCCATTGTAATAATAAGCCACGTAAACATAATTTCCTCTGATTATTTGATTGTGGAGGATTGCATTGTTGTCTCCACTAACGCCAACAGTATCCAAAAATTGAATGGAAGAAAGATTTGACACATCAAGGATCTTCATTTTTTTTCCGTGTGTTTCATCTCCCATTGCGTAAATCGAACCATCTTCGGAAAGCCAACCCGAGTGATTGTAACCAATATCTGGGTAACTCGTTAAACTTGCCAACAATGTAGGTGTCCCCGAAAAATTAACGACATACAATCCATCCCCTGCATTGCAAAAAACAGTGTCGTTTCGGGCAAAAGCATCATGAACATACCCACCTGTTCCCACTGTGGCTCCCCACCAGCTAATGTCATTTTCACATTGAAAAAGTAATTGTGGCGAAAGCGGATTTGCAAGCGAAAAAACTCCGAATTTTTTTGAATTACCTCCTCCGCAATTGTATAATTTTCCCGCAGCAGAATCAATAAAAATATTGTGCGAAAGCTTGATTGCGGTATCTTGGTCATAAACCAAGCTAACAGAATCGGGCAAAAAAGACAAATCTGCTATCTGCAAAGAGGCATTTCCTTCATCCGAAACCATGTATAAATAACCATGGTAATCGTGGTAATCTCTGTGAACAATGTTTCTTCCTGTATCTCTTCCTTGAATAAAATCAACCAGAACTACCGAGCTAGGATTTGTTACATCAAAAAAATGAGTTCCTCTCGTAGTTCCAATTATGGCATACTCTCGCCCATCTTTTGCGTAACCCCATACTTCATTGTAAGCATTAGAATACAAGCTGCTTTTGGAAAGACTTGGGTCCTGCCAATTGTACAACACACTCATATTCAAACTATCTTGCGAAAAACTAATTCCAGGAAAAGTCAAACAAGCGAAAAGAAAAAGAATTTTATTCATACTTACATTTTATACTAACTAAAGTAGTAAAAAATCCTGCCCTAAGCAAAGGCTACACTTCATAATCATTGACTATCAAGTATTACTAAAAATGCCTAAATAAATAAGCTTACAGGCTAGAAATCAATTCTTTTACTATCAAAGTAACCTTTGGAGTAGATTTTCTTGCCACTTCCTGAACTATTTCATGTGTCATTTCAATAATTTTTCCGGGAACACCCAAATCTGTGATTATTGAAAAACCAACACACGGAATCCCCATGTGTCTAGCGGCAATTACTTCTGGCACTGTTGACATACCTACGGTGTCGGCACCAATTGCTCTCACATATTTATACTCTGCGGGAGTTTCCAAAGTAGGCCCAGAAAGCCCAGCGTATGAACCTTGCTGAATTGCAATGTTATTATTTGATGCAATTTGCTTCACTTTTTCTATCAAACTCCTGTCGTATGGCTCGCTCATATCGGGAAATCTTGGTCCCAATTCATCCATGTTTTTTCCAATTAATGGATTGTCGCTGAATAAATTAATGTGATCATCCATCAGCATGATATCTCCAATTTCAAACTCAGGATTCACTCCTCCACTCGCATTGGAAACCACCAAGGTTTTTACTCCCAAAAATTTCATTACTCTCACAGGAAAAACCACTTCATTCATACTGTATCCTTCGTAATAATGAAATCTGCCTTGCAATGCAACAACACGTTTACCGCCCAATACTCCAAATATTAATTTACCCGAATGTCCTTCGACCGTAGAAACAGGAAAATTGGGAATATCTTCGTAGGCAATGCTATGCGAAATTTCGATTTCACTAACCAAATCTCCTAACCCAGTTCCTAATATAATTCCTACTTCGTAATTCTCGCCAACTAATGAAATAAGGTGATTGGCAGTGTCTTTAATTTTCTGTAACATAATTTTTTATTAATTTTTTGAACTCTTCTTCCCTTTCCTGAATTGCAACTTGTATTGGAATATAAAAAAGTGGAATACCTTTGAACTCTTGAAAATCTCTTAATCTCATTGCGTCCTTTTCGGTAGTTAAAACAACTGAATTGGCTTCTTTTCCATAGCTATCGATTATGGTATTCACTTCTTTGGTTGAAAACGGATGATGATCAGCGTATTTTAGATGCTCTATTTTTTTATCAAATTTACTCAAATGATTGAGTAATGGTTTTGGATTTGCAATTCCTGTAACCAATACAATCCTTGCCGATTTTTCAAAAGAAACAGAAGCAAATTCTGTTAATGGCTCAGGAAGAGCATAATCGATTTGAGAAAAGAAAATAGGAGTTTCTGGAGCATTAATTCTAGTTGTAATCTCTTCTTTCTCAGACCGGGACATAGAGGGAGAACATTTTGTGACAACAATTGCATCTGCTCTTTTCTTACCTCCCGAAAACTCTCTTAAATTGCCAGTTGGCAGCATAAAGTCCGAATAAAATGGAGAATTCACATCCATTAATAAAATAGATAGTCCGGCTTTGAGCTGGCGGTGCTGAAAAGCATCATCCAGCAATACGATTTCTGGCGAATCCTCCTGACTCATCAACTCTATAATTCCGCTCACTCTTTTGGCATCTACAGCTACTTGAATTTCAGAAAATTTATGATGAAACTGAAGTGGTTCATCTCCAATATCTTTGGCTGTTGAATTGTCATTTGCAAGCAAAAACCCTGAGCTTTTTCGACCATAGCCTCTCGACAAAGTTGCTAGTTTATATTCTGGTTTCAAAAGCCGTATTAAATATTCTATATGAGGAGTCTTACCTGTTCCGCCTGCCGAAATATTGCCTACCAAAATAGTTTTGACATCAAAACTACTTGATTTGAGAATTTTTTTATCGAACATAAAATTCCTGACAAAGGTTATCAATCCATAAATAAGAGAGAATGGAAATAATATATATCGAATCAGTTTTACCATTTATTCCTAAATTCTTTTGGGTAACAGATAAAATACTTTTTTACAGGTTCGGTCAATGCTTGAATATTAAAATTATCAGAAGCATCTGTAATATTCAGCACCGATCCATTTTTATATTTTATTAAAATAATATCTTTTTTAGCGTTGTAAGCATTGTTTGCTATTTCAGAGTTGAAAACCAAATGTCCTATTTCAACTTCACTAATTTGATACTTTTCTTTTACCATTTCCTTCAATTTCTCTATTCTTTCATTTTCGAAAGGTAGTTTTTGAATGGCAATTTTTGGGAGTTTTCTGTCAATTAAATTCCTAGAAATAACCGACAATGTTTTGTCTGGATGATCGCACCAAGCTTTGATTGCACTGTAAATATCTGAATCATCTAGCATGGTGAATTGATAAATCACCTCTTCTTTATTAAAATCTTCCTTTGTATAGTTGTTGTACAAGAATTTTTTTAAAACTGGACTTGCAAACAATTCTTCGCCTTGACTTGCCAGGAAATTGGCTCTTTTTAATATTTCGACCAATAAGTTCTCTGCCGCCAAAACAGTTTTGTGTAAATATACTTGCCAATACATGAGCCTGCGGGCAACAATAAATTTCTCTATTGAATAAATTCCTTTTTCTTCGATCACCAATTGATCTTCATGCACATTCAGCATGTTAATTATTCTGTCGCTACTCACAACTCCCTCAGAAACTCCACTATAAAAACTATCTCTCTTGAGATAATCCAATCTATCCATATCCAACTGAGAAGAAACTAATTGATGTAAGAATTTTTTTGAATAGGTATTTCTAAATATCTGAATACCCAGATTCAGTTTTCCTTCAAATTCTTCATTTAATTTATCCATCAAAATAATAGACAAATCTTCGTGATTCACTCCAGATACTAGAGTATGTTCCAATGCATGTGAAAATGGTCCGTGACCAATGTCATGCAACAAAATCGCAATTAATACTCCTACTTCTTCTTCCTCTGTAATCTTCACGTTTTTTACCTTTAGCACCTCAAGAGCTTGCTGCATAAGATGCATGGCTCCAATTGCATGATGAAATCTTGTGTGATGCGCTCCCGGATAAACTAAATAAGACAAACCCAATTGTTTAATTCTATTGAGTCGTTGAAAATAGGGATGATCAATCAGCTTCAATAAAATTGGATGCTTGATAGTAATAAATCCGTATATCGGGTCGTTAAGTATTTTCATTTAGAATTATTTTACAAAGATAAAAGTTAAGCAATTATCTTGTAGGTTTTTTTAAAAGTTACCCCTCGAGGGCAGAAATAAGCAATATATTTACAAAAATAAGAATATTAAACCACTTGAAGGAATTAGTTTATATTCCCTTAGAGTTAAACAAAAAATATGGCAGTAAGAATTTTATGGGCTGATGACGAAATTGATTTATTAAAGCCTCACATTATGTTCTTGGAACAAAAAAACTGTGAAGTAGACACGATAAATAATGGAAGTGAAGCAATTGATATGGTAAAAGAAAAATCCTATGATTTGGTTTTCTTGGACGAAAACATGCCAGGAATTTCGGGCTTGGAAGCACTTACAGAAATCAAAAGAATAAGTCCCAACTTACCTATCATTATGATAACAAAAAGTGAGGAAGAATCTATCATGGAAAGTGCTATTGGAAAAAACATATCTGATTATCTAATTAAACCCGTGAATCCTCATCAAATTTTGCTTGCTGTAAAAAAGAATACAGATCAATCTCGATTGATAAGTGAAGAAACCACTTCGGGATATCAGCAAGAATTCAGAAACATAGGAATGAAACTGATGGGGGATTTGGATATCAATGATTGGAAAGAACTTAACGAACAGCTCGTTTATTGGGAGTTACAGATGGATAAATCTCAAGACAAGAGCATGATGGAAATTTTTGAAATGCAAAAAAAAGAGGCGAATCTTCTTTTTGCTCGTTTCATCGAAAACAACTACTTGGATTGGCTCAATGGAACTTCTGACGAAACTCCTGTTTTATCACATACCTTATTTCAGAAAAAAATAGCGCCATCTATCAAAGAGAAGCCTTCATTTCTGTTGGTAATTGATAACTTCCGTTACGACCAATGGAAAGTTTTAAAACCTCTGTTTTCTGAGTATTTTGACGTAACAGAAGAGGATACTTATTTCAGTATTTTACCTACCGCTACTCAATATGCCCGTAATTCAATTTTTGCTGGTCTCATGCCTTCTGAAATCAGAAAAAGATTTCCAAGTAAATGGGTTGAAGAGGAAGACGAAGGAGGAAAAAACAATTTTGAAGAGGACTTCTTGAATGATCAAATGAAAAGAATGGGTCTTGGGTTAAAAACATCTTACACCAAGATTACAAACAATCAAAAAGGAAAGAAATTGGTTGATAATTTTTCTGATTTACTAAAAAATGATTTCAATGTAATCGTGTATAATTTCGTAGATATGCTTTCGCATGCCAGAACAGACATGGAAGTAATCAAAGAATTGGCTGATGATAATTCTGCTTACCGTTCCATTACTGAATCGTGGTATAAGCACTCTCCTCTTCAAGAAATAGTTCAAAAGATTCATGAAAACGGCTTGCAATTAATTATTACTACTGACCATGGAATGATAAAAGTGAGCAATCCTGTTAAGGTTGTTGGAGATAAAAATGTAAATACAAACTTGCGTTACAAGTTAGGAAAAAACATGAGTTACAATACCAAAGAAGTATTTGAGGTTGCAAACCCAGACGATGCCTTTTTGCCTAAATTAAATCAAAATACACGTTACATATTTGCCAAAGAAGATACTTTCTTGGCCTATCCAAACAATTACAATTACTACGTAAATTTTTACAAAGACACTTTTCAGCACGGAGGAATATCAATGGAAGAAGTAATAATTCCTATTCTTAAATTGAATCCTAAATAAATCTCGGATTCAACAAAAAAAGCCTTGTTACTGTTCAGTAACAAGGCTTTTTTTGAATTGTATTTGTCGGGATGAGAGGATTCGAACCTCCGATCTCTGGTCCCCCAGACCAGCACTTTAACCGGACTAAGCTACATCCCGAATTTTATTATGATAAAATAGATTGCAGCGTCCCCTCCATTTCTTCACTTGTAAAAGAGAGCTTAGGTCGCGAAAAATTGATGTCCTCAACAGAATTTAAAGGAACCAAGTGAATATGTGCGTGAGGGACTTCTAAACCAATCACAGCAACTCCCATTCGCTTACAAGAAATCTTCTTTTCTATCATTAGAGCTACTTTTTTTGAAAAAACTATCATTTCACTTAGCTTGTCATCACTCACATCAAAAATGTAATCAATTTCTACTTTAGGTATTACTAAAGTATGACCTTTTGCTAGTGGATTAATATCTAAAAACGCCAAGAAACTATCATTCTCTGCTATTTTATAACAAGGGATTTCACCTTCAATTATTTTTGTAAAAAGTGTCGCCATTACCTACTAATATCAATGATTTCGAACTGAATAACTCCTCCAGGTGTTTGCACATCCGCAACATCACCCACACTATGACCAAGTAATCCTTTTCCAATAGGAGAATCTACAGAAATTTTCTTTTCCTTCAAATTAGCTTCATTTTCTGCCACCAAAGTATATTGAACTTCCATTCCGTTTTTCAGATTCTTGATTTTAACTTTAGACAAAATCAAAACTTTTGTTGTGTCCATTTCAGAATCATCCAACACTCTTGCTGTTGAAATTAATGTCTTCAACTGAGAAATTTTCATTTCTAACAATCCTTGAGCTTCTTTTGCAGCATCGTACTCCGCGTTCTCAGACAAATCACCCTTATCTCTGGCTTCAGCTATTTGTTGAGAAACTCTGGGTCTTTCAAAAGCCTCTAACTGATGTAATTCATCTTTCAAAGATTTTAATCCTTGCTCGGTATAGTAAGTAATATCTGACATATTCTGTTCGTTTAAAGGTATTTGTATAACGCAAAAAAAGAGAATCTCTCGACTCTCTTTTTAATTCTGTGCATATACAAATATACAAATTTTTTATTTACAAGTTACTTAAACCATTTGATTTCTAGTCTTCATCACTACTTCCTAACTTCAAAGTAACGCCCACGGTGTGAATACCTCCTAAAACAGGAGCTGTTCTGTATGAGTAATCAATCCCCATGCTAGATTCGTTTTTTCCAAAAGGAAAATCCAAAGAAACCCCAGCCGTTGGACCTGAAAGTGCAGAAAGCGTTTCTTCATCAGAAAAAATTCCTTCTTCATAAGCCAATCCAGCTCTCAAGATCACTACTATTTTCTTCGCATTCAAGGAATACTCTCCTCCAACACTAAACTGATCTCTCTGAAAAGAATTGGATGTAAAAGTTCCTGCCATTGTCAACTTGTTATTCTCATTTATTAAGAAATCATAAGCTGCAGCAATATTAATCAATGAAGGCAATTCAAAGTTTGCAGTTCTTTGTTCAGTAGTTGTAGAAATTTCAGTAAAAGGATTCATAGTTTCTATTGCAAAACCATCTCCTTTAAACTTCAATGGAGGGCCAACATTTTTAAGAGCCAAACCAATTTTTATTTGGTCATTTTCTCCAGTTACATATCTCACACCAGCATCAAATGCAATACCTGATGAACGAGCATTCGAAATTCCTTCATTGAGAATTTTGATGTTTATACCACCCGTAATGGAAGCCGAAAATTCTCTTGCGTAAGCCAAGTTCATCAAAAAACTAGATGGAGAAAACGTTCCTAATCCTCCTTCAGGCAATTCTTCTGTAGTAATTGGAATATTTCCATAATTGGTCGACATTATTGTTACACCCAATACACTAGACTCGCCCACACGCTGAGCTAAACCAAAAGAGTTTATTTTAATATCGGTAGATTGCATCCAAGTTGTATTACTAAACCCTATTTGGGTTTTTCCAGCAAGAGCTAATCCCGCAACATTCAGCTGTATTGCCTCAAGTCCTTTAACATGTGCACCTCCAGCATTTCCCCATCCAGAAGTTCTTCCCCATGGATTGATAAGTAATTGAGTTGCCCCTGCTGCACCAATTCTGTCTTCGTTACCTGCGAAAGTATTTACAGAAAACAATGTTGCAATTGATAGTATTGTTAATTTAAGTTTCATAAAAGTATGTTTCTTTAAATAATTTATTTACGAGTTTCCAATCTTAGAAGTTAGTTAAATCTGGTGGTCTCAATGCACCAAACCACTTAATCACCTTTTCTCCTACTTCTGGTACATCTACATGAATAATGTATACACCTCCAGCAATTGGAACTCCGTTTATATTCTTTAAATCCCAATCAATTGATGTCAAAGGATCATCTTTAGTTAGAGTTCTAATTAAAGAACCTCCAACGTTATAGATTTTAACAGTACACTTATCTGGTAGATTTGTAATCTTTATTCTAGAATCCAATCTACTCGACTCATAATTTGAGTATGCGTAGTAAGGGTTAGGTACTACATTGATGATATCCAAAGCCGTTTCAGCTTGGTCTAACACTCCTTTTCCTGTTGCAACCGAATTTGTATTAAACTTATACAAATTAAACCATTCGTTTTGGCTTGCAGCCTCATTGTTGTTCGTAATCGAACTAACAAAATTTATCACATTTCCTCCGGTAGCATACCTCTCATAATCAGTTTCTACTCTCACTTTCAATATTGCATCTGTACCCAAGAAAGTTGTTCCAGGAATTGTCATTGGTATTCCTACCCACATACAAGATCTCCATAACTGTCCTCTCTGACTTGCATTATTCATTTTATCCCAAACAGTTTGACCATTGTCATATTGTGTAACTGGATTAGCATCATTTGCCATTATAATTGGCTCTGTTACAATATCCTGGTTTCTGAATACATACAAATAGTGTTTCCCACCTGCAACCCAGCTACCTAAACCTTGAGAAAAAGTCGAAGTTGGGTTAAACATCATGTCTCGTCCGTTGTCTCCTGCAAGCCACGAATCTTCTCCGTAAGCTACATTCAATCTTTCTCCAGTTTCAAGATCAATTACATAGCCTGGGAACCATCCCATTCCTGTTGCATTTACCAAATCTCCTTCATTACTATTGTAACCAGCATCTCCAGCTTGTCTTCCTTCCTTATCGATAGAAGCTGCGGCCCTAGGTCGTAACTTACTTACACCACCTTCCGCTAAAGTTGCACTTTCTTGTGTTTCAAGAACAACGCATCTAGTCCACAAACTTTTATCCCTAGTGTAAACTACATCAATACTATGTAGCTCTAACATACCATTGTATGATCTTACAGCGCCTGATGCTTCTCCAACTCCTCCCACTGGTGAGTTAGGAACTGGCTGAGAACCCATTAATCTGAATGGTGCGAAAGTTCCATTTGCAATTCCTTCAAATTGTTGTTGGTCATCCAAGCCTTGATAATCGTTGTAATCTCCATCTGGTGTAGCTGGATCACTAATTTGCGTTCCACTTCTTATCCAGTTAAATTCTGAATTTCCATCCTGATCTGGCATTCCTGTCAACCAAGCCTTAGTAGGATCGGCATATTCTAGACTCCAAGAAATTAAGTTTGTACTTCTTTCAGCCGCACCACCTGCACTAGCAGGATCAGTTTTCACTAAAACAGTTTGATGAACATATTGCTCGATGTCTATTGAGAAACCAAGATCTGGGAATAATTGTTCGTAACCAAGTGCTATGCTTTCTTCTGAAGTATAAACTTCACCAGTAGAAAGACTTTTTAATTCCCAAGTTGCTGAATCCAATCTGTTATTCGCATCTTTTACAAATCTCAATTCATATTCGTCTGCAATCAAGTTCAATGGATCAATGACTTTTATATCCACTGGACCTTTTCCTGCCGCATAAGTAACTTCATCCGCTCTGTTGCTTCTCGCTATTTCATTTCTAGATTCAACTGTCAAGTCTAACTCTCTTCCTCCGTTACCCATACCTTCAAGTCTAGTAATTTCTACTCCATCACCGTAACTTGCATTTTGAACAGTTCCTCCTGCCTCTGGTGAAGGGATGTGAGGAATTCCAGCATAAGCAGCTATTTCTCCTCCGTCAAATCCTTTTCTTGAGGCGATGTAAGGTTTCTGTTGTCCATCTAACGATAATGCGTTGGTTGGGTCATATTTTTTAAATTCATTATATCCGTATGCGATGATTAAGTAATAATACGTTTTATGATTTACTAACCTTGTATTTCCTTTGGCAAACAAATCTTCTGTTACTCTGAAAGAATGTTTAATTCCTTCATCAGCACCATTAGCCAACAATTCTGGGACACCAACACCCATAACAGCATCCACAGTGTAATTGATCAATTTAGTTACTCCATTTGCAATATCAAACTGAGCTACTAATCTTGATTTATCTATGTCATAGATATCTGAGGCAGAAACTGAATTATCTTTCAATTGGTACACTTGGTAACCCTCAAAGGTATAGTAGTTATTTTTTCCATTTACTCCTTTCAAGCTATCTACTAATAAACTTGTGTCAATTGTTGGATCTAATTTTGCATATGCTTCAATATCTCCACCATTAGCTTTAGGATCGATTGTAAGAATTAATTCGTTCTCCAGTTCTTGAATAGAAAGTTTTGGGGCATCTGGTCCCTCCAAAATTTCAAAACAATTATCAAATAAACTTTGTGCTTTATCATCTGCTTGAGTCAACTTGGCAATAGCCGATAAGTTTCCGCTTGTTCCTCTTCCATAAACTACACCAACAGTAATATTGTTCAATGCACCTGGCTCCAAAATAAATGGACCGGCCGATTGCAAAAATCTTCTATCTCCTGCTGCGTTTCCTACTGAAGATTCTGACCAAGGCAAAGCAGCTACAGCCGTATTACCTCCTGTACCCCATCCTTCTGGATCGGTATTTCTTCCTGTTGCAGGATCACTTGGGAACATGAAGTCACAATCAACTCCGGAAGTAGATGTACCAATTGGTGCTGGATAAGCATTTCCTCCATACTGGAATTTAACACCATCTTTCCATAAACCTCTTAGGTAATTGTAATGTTCTATTTGGTTATCTGGGTCGCTTTGATTCCCTCCAGCAGAATTGTTATAATAAACAAAACGTCTCATTCCAAATCTTTCATTATCTACAACCGAATCTCCATATCCAATTCCATTTCCAGGTATTGCCTCAGTTAAGAAATTCTGAGAACCATTTACAAAGTATGGGTTAGCTACTCCATCATTGTCTTGGTAAGGTCCTTCAAAAAAATCAATTCCTACTGCTGGTGGGTTACTTCCGTAAGGAACTGCACCATTGGAACAATTATCATCTGTTGCATCAGCATTGTAGGCATATCCTAAACCTCTTCCTACATCACAACCTACGTAATCATCTTGTGCACAACCCAAATCTGTATCAACATTCTGTCCGAAATAAGTATCAAATAAAGTCTGTGTAGATCTATTTATCAATTCATAATTGTAAAAAGTCATGTCATTTATCTCATCATTTGTTGCAAACGAGAACGCTTGACCTCTAATTTCCATACCAATTGGCTCTCCACCTGATTCTGTATGGATATTTCCTCGATCATTAAAAATCCACCAGATTGTAAAATCTCCAAAAAGAGTTACTTGTCTACTTGTTCTACAATCTACTTCTTCTTCTATGTCATACCAAGGGTAATCACCATTTGCTACATCATAAGTTCCATCGCCATCATTGTCGTAAAAAGGAGCTATGTAATAATCCTGAAATTTAGATACATCTCCGTGAGCTGGCCAATCTGTAATACTAGAAGGAATTGCATATCCCGGAAAATCTACAGCTGCATCACACGAAGGATCTTGAGAACATTGGTACCAAGCTCTGAACTGTTCAACCTCTTGACGAGTAATTACAAAGAATTTATCCCATTCTGCACAAACATCGGAAGTTATATCAGCTGGTCCAAAATCTCTCTTGTCTACTCCATTCCCAGAACCTGGCACTGTGGTAAGCGGTCCTGGCCAGTAATCATTTCCATCAGAACGAAAACGAATTGCTGCTAACTTCAATTGATTGGTAGCATCCACTCCACCCATCCATAGTCCTCCAGCAAAAATAGGAGACGTTCCTGCATCTTTAGGAATAAGGTAAGAAGCTCTACCTAAAGAACGGTTGTACCACAACAGTCCACTGTTCTCAATATAAGCGCTTGCATTGTTAAAATCTAAAGTTCTATTTTGACTTGCGGGAGCACAAGATGCTGCCCTAGTCGATATAGTGCTGCTATTTGTCTTAGTAGTAGTCCCTACCCATTCTCTTGCCGAAAGCGACATAGAAATTGAAAGTCCTACACCTAATAGAAAAAGGTTATATATGTTACTTCTTTTCATGGTAGTTATTTTTAAAAGTCAAGTTTTACTCCTAGTCTAATTGTTCTTGGTAAAGAATAATTAAAAGGGTTGTTCATTCTTAGTGCGTAGTATTCTCTAAAAGATGCTTCGTCAATTTGAGCGGCAATGATAGATTGGAATTGCGCATCTGACAAATACCCATCGTCATCTGCATTCCCTGTAGCTCTGTACACTCCCAGTATATTCCGTGCATTCAATAAATTATTAAATAGTAAATAAACATTAAGTGCAGCTGTTTTTTGTTTTTTAGAACCCATTTTCAACATAAAGTTTCTATCCAATTGCAATGCAACTCTAAATTGACTTGGATTTCTTGAACCATTTGGAGTTCCAGATAAAACTGGCGCTAATTCCCCAGTCAATGGAACTGCGGACTTAGCTGCTGAATAAGGTGTTCCTGATGCAAAGTTAGCTGTAAAGTTTACACCTGTATTTTCAAGAATCTTCTTTCCTGCTATTACTGGACCATTGTAGTCCTTGTCTTCTCCATATCTAAAATCCACTGTTGCGTTTACAGCGTGTCTTTGATCATAGCTGTAAGGAAAGATTGCTCTTAAGTTAGGCTGACCCGAATTAATAAGTGCTAATGAAGATCCAGCTGATGAACCAGTTCCTTCAGCAAACTGAAGCGTATATGACACCTTCATCCACAAGTTCTTTGATTTTCTTTTGTCATAAGTCAAGGTCAATCCTTTTACTGTTCCAAAATCCAAGTTACCAAAAGACCTGTAGGTTTTAGGATAAGCTCCAGCAACATTTATTACAGTAATTTCATCTCTTTGTTCTCTGTAGAATCCAGCAATTTTCAAAGAAGATGATCTACTTAGCACTTGTTGGAAACCGACTTCGTAATCAATAGTTCTTGTTGGTCTTAGATCAGGATTGTTAATTGTATTTGCAGAAATATTCTCTATGTATAAGTAATCTAATGGGTTACTTCTAATTCCTGTTGTTGGTCTTTGAGATAAGATATCATAGTGAGCAAAGAACAAGGCATCTTCCGAAATTGGGAACGAGAAAGAAATTCTTGGCATTACAATGATAGAAGGCTGGTAATCTTCAAATGCATTCGAATTTACTTGATCGGTAGGAGATACTCCATCCGCCAAATAAGGTGCAATACCATTAGGCGATTCAATAGTCCTTGGATCTGTAATCTCGATTCCATCTGCATTGTACCACGTGTTTCCACTTCTGTAACCATTAATTGCTGTTGGTGAGTTTATGTCATTTACGTATACAACAAAGTCGTCTCCCATGTTTGAAGGGTGAGGACCTAAATCTCCCACTTCGGCAACAGTTTTGGCTGGCCTCAACAAATACTTGTCTTTCAATACTGGTTGGTTCGCATCGAATCTATCTACTCTAACACCTACGTTAAAAATGATATCATTAAAAGCGAATTTATCCATAATAAATCCTGCGAAATAAATTGGTTCGAAAGCAGCTACTGGCCTTGTAAAGTTTCCAAATTCGTCTTTTTGAGTAAAGAAATCATCTAAACTTGGGTTTGAAGACAATCTTTTCCCGGTGTGATCAAAACCGTAGTAATTGACAAAACTCTGATCAAAACCACCATTCGTTAATTCATCTGCACTAAAAAAGTCAACATTAAATTGTGATGGATCAAGTGCATCTACCACAATAAAATCTGAACCATTAGGATCTAGACCTAAAGAATTTCTTAGGTTATAATCGAAGAAAGATTGTGCATCAGAACTAATTAATCTATCGTAAGTTCTGTATAAAAAAGTCCCTCTGTACTCATCTGTGTAATTAGCTAAATCAAGCTCATTGATATGGCTATTTGCTAATAATCTCATTCTGTTCCACAATCCGTTTGGAGCAATACTATATGATCTATCAGATCTTTGCTCATATTCAAAACCGACTGTAATAGCATGATCACCAACATTTGCAGAACCTGAAGCTGTTACTCTAAATTGACTGAAATCCGCAAATCCATAACCACTTGGCTGCGAACCTAAGTTTGTGAACAGACCGTATACAGACCTTGGTCCATCACCATTTCTGAGAGCTTGACCTTGAAGAACTTGATCTAAAGCTGTTACTCTACCTTCATTAAAATCGTAAAAAGACTGAGTGACTGAAGCTAAATCAGAGTTCACATCTGATGCTGTAAAATCTGCACTAGTTTCTTGAAATCCATTATGAATGTATGTGTTTGAAGTCGCATCATATGCATAGCTATTCTCAAACTGTCTATCAAATTTACCTACATATCCATAATCAAATAGATTGTCTCCATGTCTAGTATTGGTAGTTTTACTTGAATTCCTAGAGTAATCTACCATTACTGTATAATAGGCATTCTTTATTTTTGATTGAACCTCAGCATCTTTATCTAAGTTATTCTGGAATCTTTGTGTCATTTTTCCGTAAACCCTCCATGTATTTGATGTAGTATTGGATAAATTATCTGAGTTCAGTAAAGAACTTGCAAAACTATAGCCATTCCCGTTTGCCCAATCTAAAGTACCTCCAAATGAGACATTCATATTGGCTCCAGTATTCACGTCAATTTTTGTTGAAACCGAAGCTCTTTTTTGAGCTACGTTTTGTCTGAATTTAATTTTTTCAAAGTCATCCATAGAGAGAAATTCAGTTTTATAATTAATACCTGAACCTGCATTTCTAACTACTGGGTTTGCTAAAATATCTTCTCTAACTTCTTCTTTTAGTTGATATTGATCAATAGCAAATGGTCTTGTATCTACAATATGACTTAGGTTTCCCGATAAGAAAAATCCAAGAATGGGTTTTGATTTTTTACCTGAACTATCTTTCTTCATCCACAAAGGACCTGCAATACTTCCTTCTAACAAGTTATAACCATAATTATCAAGTCCGTATGTATTATCACCTAATTTATAACCAGAGGTTACGTACTCTACACCTCCAAAATAAAAGCTAGATGGTCCTCTCGTAGTAATTGAAATAATTCCTCCAGTTGCATCTCCGTAATTTGCAGGTAACCCTCCTGTAATTACAGATACTTCTTGTATTGCTGATTTAGGTAGGTTAGAAGAACCTCTCACTTTGATTCCATCAATATAGTAGTAGGTAGCATCCGATCTTGCTCCTCTTACACTAGATATAGAACCATTTCCATCCGTCTGAACTCCACCAACCTGAGCTGCAATAGAACCAGCAGAACGTCCTGGCATTTTCGCTATCTCATCTTTTGTCATGGTACCTCCCGATGCACCACCATCTTTATCAATTAGTGGCACTTCATAATCAACAACTGTAAATTCATCCAATGTCACATCTCCCGATTCCAAAGGGACATTTTGAAATGTAATTTTATCACCCTTAATAAGTAAGTCATTTACTTGGAATTTTTTATACCCTACGAAACTTACCTTTAATGTATAAGTCCCTGCTTGTAAAGAACTGATGGAAAAGTTTCCATCAAGATCTGAAGCAGCCCCAGCTTTTTGAGTTCCATTTTGCAACACAATAAGATTTACGAAAGGCAAAGTCTCTCCAGTAGATTTGTCCGTAATCTGTCCTTTTAATGTTCCTGTCCCTGCTTGGGAAAACCCAGCGCTAACGGCAGCAATCGCAATAAATGTTAGAATAATTTTTTTAATCATGTTATTGATGTTTTGTTCTTAAATATGAATGAAAAACTCTCTTTTCAACTCTTATTTCTCTGTAAGATTTTGGTTCTCTTAAAAGTAATAAGTCGTAAATATAAAATATTTTTAAGTTTTATTAACATATAATTAAATCAAATGTATCGGATAATTTTCCAATTATAAAGTCCCTACTCCCAAAAAAAAGATAAAAATATACATCTCAATTATTTAGTTTTATTCGACTTCAATTATTTTACGGACGCCAATCCTTCTTTTTCAGCATAAAAATAGAATAATGAGAAAAATAAATTACTTTTTTCTCTTATTAGATTTCCTTCTGTTTCTTTTTAATCTTCTCCTTACTTTTTTGTCCTGAATGGATAAATGTTGTTTTTGAGCGTTCTTTTTGGCTTGACTCAAATCCTTTGCTTTTTGTTTCTTTTTTCGCTGCTCTTCTTTTTGCCTTTTCTTGTAAGTGGATTTCCCTCCACTGCGAATAGAACACCCCGTAAGGGTGAATATAATTAATATTGTAACGATGAATTTTGATTTTACAACTTTCATTTACTGCGAATGGGTACACCTTATTATGGATACAAATAAAAGAGAAAACAGATAAATAAATGTAAAAAATTAACATAATTTCTAGCTTCAATTTCATGACACGATATAAATAATACTAAATTCGTTTATTAGAACATTTATTAAAGTGCGTTTCTATTCTAACAACCATTTTAATGGCAAAAAACAAAACAATGAATCGACACATTTTATCCCTCCTTTTATTTTTGGCTATTTTCGGAGTTAAAAACTCGCTGTTTTCGCAAGCAAGCATTAGTGACTCTTCTATTTTATTACCTAATTTAAAACTAGGTGCTTCAGCAGGTTTTCCTTCTAATGATTTGAAAAAAACTTTTGGAACTTCGGCCATTATCAATACCAAATTTGATGTTAAATTTAAATCTCAATGGTTTATTGGTGCTCAGTACAACTTCCTTTTTGGTGGTTCGGTAAAGGATTCTGGAATGCTAGATGAACTTATAACAGATGGCGGTGGAATTATAAATACTAACGGTGAGTTTGGTACATTTGAAATGTTACAAAGAGGACATCATGTAGGAATTCATGTTGGACGTTTGTTTTCTGTGTTGGCCCCAAATGCCAATTCTGGTATTATTACTTCTTTTGGGGTGGGAATATTTACCTATAAGATTAATTTTAACAACATCAGCGGTGACCTCATTCAATTGAATGGCGAATATAGCAAAGGATATGACAGATATACGGCTGGAAACTCTTTTACAGAATTTATTGGCTATCAGTATTTTAGCAACAATAGACTCGCAAATTTTTATGCAGGGGTGGAATTTACCCAAGCATTCACAAAAATAAGAAGAGGATATCAAGTAGATTTTGAAGAAAATGACCCTAGATTTGGAGCTAGAATGGACAATATGTTTTCCATTCAGGTGGGTTGGATATTACCGCTTTACAAAAGACCTCCAAAAGAATTTTATTACTAAGGTCTGTAATAACTCAATATTTTTCTCGAATCATTGTCTTGCGACAATAATTCTTGAATTGACATTTCTTTTTCTTCAAAATATCGACTTACCATTCTGTAGCCTATCCATTTGCCCAATTCTCCAGGCGACTCTTGAGGCAATCCCGGTGTAAATGACCCTGGATTTACGTATGATTTTATCTCTTGTAAATTTTTGGAATACAGAAGCTTAAACTCTATTAAGTTCTGAAAAATGTAACTTTCATTTCTATCACACCACTCCCACTCCTCCTGGGAATAAGAAAACAATTCTTTTTCTGATTTTTCTGGGAACATGGCTTGCAACGCCCACATCATTTTTCCGTGATACACCAAGGAAGACAAAAAATCCTCTCTCACACCATAAACATTTGAGTTTTCGAACTCACCTGGCTTTGAATGGTTCGAATACAACCAGCTTTTCAAGGCTTCTAAGCTCATATTTTCTGGATCCATATCATTTTTTAGATACATAGGAAAGAACTCAGGTGGCAACAAAGAAATAACTTCTTCATTTCTACCTAAAAACATATCCAAGCCAATTCCTAACGTATCGTTAATAGGAAAAGTCTTGGCATTGAAACTAGAATAAAAAGGAACAATGACTGGAACTTTTTCATTAGGAAAATAGTGATTATAATGCGCAAATGCGCTTTCAAGTTCTAATTTGTAAGGTTCAAAATCGTGAAACACTACTTTTATTCTTTCATTTATGAGCTGAATAATGGAATCGGTAAGAAATTTTTCTAAACGAAAATCAATCATTGGATCTTGTGCCGAACCAACATTTATCATTTGACTCAAAAATGACTCGTACAATATTCCGTAATCAGCAATCCATTTTTTATTGAGAGTTTTGAGCGAATAAATGTCAGCATCTAGAAGTTCTCTGTCAAATCTCTTGATTACCAATTCACTTTTCAAAGGCTCCACATCAATGTCTAACTTAGAATCAGAAGTGCAGTTGTACAAAGCAGCACATAAGAAAAACAATACAAAAACTCTCATGACTAGTAGTAATTGAGATTAAAAAACTCTTCGTATTCTTTCAGTGCTTTGGACTTAAACAAGATGGAATAATTAAGCGGTGTGATAGTAAAATAAGCGTATTGAGAAACGAATTGTTTCATAGTTGGATTCACCTTGAAAGCGACCATATAACTGTTAGCTTCTTTCTTATTTGCAAATTGTTTTACTAGCACCGTTTGCGAATTCGCATTCAGCCCCACATTCGAAACCTTCAGTCCCTTTTCATCAAAAGAAGAACTATTGAAATTACTCAAAGCTATTTTTATTTTATTCAAATCTTGGGTAATTGGAACAACAACGCAGAAATAATGAACGGACTTTTCATCTTTGGTAAAAACCACTTCGTTTGATTCTTCCTTCGCCAATCGCTGGTTTCTTAACTTACCCAAGGCTTTTTCTGCAATATCGCCCAGCGGAGTATTGCTACAATTATCAACCAACTTTTGAAGCGCAGAATCTAGCTCAGTCTTTTTGTCTAAATCAGACAACACCTTGGATTTTAAATATAGCAATTGGCACTGGTAAGGATTTTCTTCCTCTTTGAGCAATGCATTAATTTTCGCAAGACTTGCCGAGTAACTTTTAAGCTCAACCAAATTATAAGCTTCTTCGTAAGATTTTTCGAATTCTCCTTTTCCCTTTTGTAATTTGGATGCATAATTTGGGTCTAAGATTATTTTGGCTTCCTTCGATTTTGGGTAATTCTCTAGTATGAAATTCTTTACCGAAATTTCGTCATCTCTTTGATTTAGATTCTGATAAATAATATACAATTGATAAAGCGAAGGAGTGATTTTTGGATCGGGATGAAACCTTTTTTTATTGTCTTTGAAGGACTTTATTGCTTCACTGTTGTTTTTCAGAATGTTGGTGTAAATCAATCCAGACAAGTAATTTGCATTAAGAATAGAAATATTGGCTGTTTTTATTTCCTCTTCCGACACCGGAACTTGTTTCAAAAAGGCATCAATCTCATTGTCGCTAACGATAGGCGAATTGTTCACATCTGCCACTTCGGATGCCAAGGATTGACTTTTGTTCGATCGTCTCCAATTGTCTTCTAATACTGTATTTCCCCAAACTGCCTTAAACGATTTTATCCCGCTGGCCTTTGTTGTTTCATTGTAAATCCAAAAACTTCCTTTCTCACCCAAAGTAGTCTGTTGAATAATAGTAGGTGCATTGTCACCACCTTGATCTATATTATTGACCCTTTCCTCCTCTATTCTCTCTATTTTTTCCTTGTACAAAATCTCTTCAATCTTATCTCGCCTTTGTTTTTCTGTCAAAGAACCCAACAAAAGCATACTATCTTTTAGCTCAATAGTATTGATGTATGAAACCAACCTTGTTAAACTCTCATTCCTTTCTTTTATATCATTAAAATCAGGATTCTTAGCATCCAAGGCTAACAAAGTGCTGTCGTAATACTTTTGTGCAAAAACGTATTCCTTGTCTTCAAAATATACATCAGCCAATGTTTTAAAAGTCTTTGCCTTTTGTTTTGGGTTAGATGGAGGTGAGGCTGCCGATTGCTCTAAATAATCTACTCCTTCTTCTTTGTGATAATCCTGAAGTTCAATGTTAGCTAATGCGTAATATATTTGATCCCTAAACTCAATGTACTTTTCGTCTTTAGCCAAATCTATTAATTCTTCTTTCAAAGCTCCTCGGTCTTTGCTGCTAGCCGAAAGAGCACGATTTATTTTGGAATAAAAAACCATTTGATACGAAGAACTTTTCTTTATAACGTAGGTGTATTTTTCTGAGGCTAACGGAAAACTACCTAACTCTTGATGAAGCTGAGCTTGAATAAAATTGTACCGAACTCTTAATTTCTTTGTTTTTTCGTAGTGAATTGCACTGTCCAAAAACTCTACGGCTTCCTTAAATTGATTTCTCCTCAAATGAAAATCAGCAATTGTTGCAAAGTAATCTGCACTCAATTTTTCGGGAAACTCAACCAAAAAGGAGCGCTCTTCTTGTGCTTCTTCTCTTTGTTTTGTTCTTTTTATGCTCGACCTTTTGTTTACTTTCTTCTTCTTTCTCTTCTTGTACTTTTTTCTTCGCTCTTTAGTATTCTTTTGCTTTTCTTCTTTAATTTGTTTGGCAGATTTTTCAACCTCAATTTCATTGAGATAAGAAAATGCTTTCGGAAAATCGCCCATTTCGATATACGTCTTTGCCAACCACAACTTCGCATAATACTTCGATTCATCCTTTGGATACATTTTTACGATGTACTCAAATTTTTCTATGGCTGGTTCATATTCTCTTTTGTAAAAATAACTAATCCCCATCACTAGCCAATTTTCATCCATCCACTTACCATACTCCTCTTTGGCATCTCTTCCTTTTTTTACATTTGGCATAGCATGCTTACTAATCACAGTGGAAGTTTTGTCTATGGCACGATTCATTTCCGGAAAAAACCCTTTGGATTCTTCCTCATTTGGATACCTGTTCACAGGAATAAGAACCGTAAAGTCTTCTGGCGTTGCTCTTTTATACTCTTTGTCCGATACTTTTATTATTTCACGTGCATTGAAATAACCATTGTAGTATGCAGTAGTATTGTGATAAAACTTATTCAACCTCTTGTCTTTTTCGGTCGAACAACCTATAATTAGGATGAACAACAAGAGAGCAAAAAGATATTTTTTAAATAAATTCATAAAAAAATAGCCGGGTTGAAATAAAGCTAAGGTTAAAAGTAAAAATTAATCAATAAACTGAGCCTATAACTAATAATAAATTAAAATATTTTATCTTTAAACCGTTATTATTACTCAGAAAATAAAAACCTATCGAAATGAAGAATTGGCTCAGTAGAATAAAAAAATACCTCAAAGAGAAAAACCGGTTCATTATTCAGAATCCAATTACCTTTAAACAAAAATTTTCTATAATTCTCTCTAAAAGAAATACAATCCTAGTCCTTTCAGGTTTTTCTATCGTATTTGGACTCTTTGTATTTCTAGTTATCTCTTTTACTTCTCTCAAGAATTTCATCCCTGGATATCCAAGTCGAGGATCTGAATTGTTTCTATTAGACAAAGAAAATCAATTAAAGCTATCTGAGCTTTCCGAACAGAATAAGGACCGAGATTTATGGATTAAAAATCTTCAATCTATTCTTTCTAACAAAGACTCCATATCGGTGAGCCAAATAAATGAATCTCTTGCCAAAGACAGTAATTTCAACTATAAATCGATTGTTTTTGAGCGAGTAAAAGAGGATTCTATTTTGAGAGAAAGAATACATCAAATTGAATCGCAAGGAAAATATTCGCTTGCCAAAACTATTTTAAAAGAAGTTCTCTTTTTTGAAATGCCATTGGAAGGAAACTCAAAAGAATTGAAATCTAACTCAGTTTCTACCTATTCTATTTCGTGTAAAAAGAAAGAAAGTATCTCGAATACAATGGATGGAAAAGTTATTGGGGTATCAGAAAACAGTCTAATCATTCAGCATTCACACGATTTTGTAAGCACGTTTTCGGGAATTGCTAATCTCAAAACAGAACTAGGAGAATTCGTAGAAAGAGGAAATAGACTTGGATCTACTTCTGACACTACTTTGCTTTATCAACTGTGGTACAAGGGAGAGAGTGTTCCGCTAAGGGTGATTGAAGGGAAATAAATTGTTAGCTCATCAATTCTTGAGAAAAATGAAACAACAGTTCCTCATCAAAAGGTTTTGTCATCAATTGAATCCCAAATGGCAAGCCATTAGAATGATTTCCTAACGGAAGAGAAATAGCAGGATTTCCTGTAATGTTTGCGTGTACAGTAAAAATATCTTGCAAATACATAGTTATCGGATCTTTTACATTCTCCCCTATTTTGAATGCTGTATCGGGGGCAGTTGGGCCCAGGACTACATCAAAATCTTTGAAAACTTCTTCTGTTTTTTGCTGAATCACACGTCTCACCTTCATTGCCTTAGTGTAATACGCATCGTAATAACCAGAACTCAAAACAAAAGTACCAAGCATGATTCTTCTCTTTACTTCTTCTCCAAAACCTTCTGATCTGGATAAGACATAAGTAGAGTCTATATCGCTTGCATTTTCACTTCGGTATCCAAAATGAATTCCATCGTAACGCGAGAAATTAGAAGACGCTTCGGCAGTTGTTAATACATAATAAGTTGGAACCATATAATCCAAATAAGGAAAATCAAAAGTTTCTACTTGATGCCCTTTCTTCTTGAGATCTTCGGCCAAAGCAAGAACTTTATCTTTAATTTCTGGATTCAATCCTTCGCTATCTATTACCTGTTTTGGAATTCCAATTTTAAGCTTTTGTTCATTAGGTGAAAGATCACCATATTTTGTTACTTTTTCTGAGGAAGATGTGCTGTCCATTTCATCTTTACCCGCCATTATTTCTGTAAGCAGAGCGGCATCCTGAACAGAGTGGGTAAAAGGACCAATTTGATCAAAAGATGATGCATAAGCAAGTAATCCCCATCTCGAAACTCTTCCGTAAGTAGGTTTCATACCTACAATACCACAAAACGATGCTGGCTGACGAATGGAGCCTCCTGTATCTGAACCTAAAGTTGCCAAACACAAGCCTGCAGCAACTGCCGCTGCAGAACCTCCAGAAGAACCTCCTGGAACTTTATCTTCTTGAATCGGATTTAATACATTCCCCTTTGATGAATTTTCATTGGAACTACCCATTGCAAATTCGTCACAGTTTAATCTTCCAATGATTATGGCATCTTCTTCCAGCAATCTTTCTACCGCAGTAGCTGAATACAACGATTCAAATCCTTCCAAAATTTTGGACGAAGCTGAAACTTTATGTCCTTGGTAGCAAATATTATCTTTTATTCCAATCACAAAACCAGCTAATTTACCAGCTGTTCCGTTTGCAAGTTTAGCATCTACTTCCTTTGCCTTTTCTAATGCGCTTTTTTCAAAAACTTCAAGAAAAGCATTCAGGTGTTTTTTTTGTTCGATTTTAACAATATAATCTTTTACAACTTGAACACAAGTCGTTGATTTGCTGTTTAAATCGGCAAGTAATTGGTGGTAATTTTTGTACAAACTATGGTGATTTATTTGTCTTCTAATACGTTGTCTATCGAATCATTTTTAGAATCAGCTTCTTCTCCTTTCGAAGCATCTTTAAATTCCTTGATTCCACTCCCTAAACCTTTCATTAATTCTGGAATTTTCTTTCCTCCAAACAATAACAAAACGACTACAACAATAAGAACAATTTGGTAACCTCCGATGGCTAAAAACACGAATGAATTCATAATTTTTTATTATTTTAATTAGAACAAATGTAAGAATAAAGTGCATAAAAAAAGCGAAGTTTTTATAAACTTCGCTTTTCAGATAGGAGAAACTAAATTCTCAATTCCTATTTTGTTAATTCTTGGATTTTTTTGTACAATTTTTTCTCGTCACCAGGTACGTAATTGTTGTGCTCGTACACAATTTTTCCTGACCCATCCACCAAGAAAGTATAAGGTACATTATTCACATTCATCGCTCTTTTCAAGTCTTGATTTGCATCCAAATACACTTCAAAATCCCAAGCTTTAGAATCTACATAAGGTTTTACTTTGTGTTTGTTTCTTGCATCATCAATAGATATTGCTATGACTTTTACTCCAGTTTCGTCTTGCCAATCAGGGTACAATTCCGAAATATTATTCAACTCTTTTTTACAAGGACTACACCAAGTTGCCCAAAAAGAAATCACCATTGGTTTTCCATCATTCGAAAGCATAGAGGTATTTATCGTTTTACCTTCTAGTGTTTTGATATCTACCGATGGAATTGTTTTACCATTTCCTAAGGTAAAAGAAAACGCCAAAGCTACAAGAGTTATGAGAATTGAAAATTTTATTGTTTTAGTCATTTTGTTCTTTTTTTTTGTATTTTTACTCGCTGTGAATATACAAATAACTGTGCCAAAAACCAGTTGTTTTCACCGATTAACATTTAAATAACCGAAAATATTATGATTAAACAACTACTTACAATTGGATTAATAGCTTCTTTTTCAATTAGCAATGCCCAAATTGAATTGAGAGAGCATAATGGCTCTACTACTATAGTAAATGGAACAAACATGACCGTGAATGCAGTTCTTCTTAATGACATGAATCAAGATGTTCCTGTAGAAATTGACGTAACAAGCTTGTATTCAACCACAAAAACTTTAAGAGTAAAGAAAATAGAAAAAACTTCTACCGCACCACTTTCGGAGAATGCAATTTGCTGGGGACTTTGCACAATTGGTGTTGTGTGGGGAACTTTACCTGTTCAGACAAGTGATCCTTCACCAATAAATGCTTCTGCTACGGTTTTATTCTCAGCTCATTTATACCCAAAATTGCAATCAGGTACTTCGGTTTTCAGATATGTATTTTATGACTTTGCCAATCCTACTGACAGCACATGGGTAGATGTAACTTTTAACATCACAAATCCAAATTCTGTAAGCATAAATGAAGAGGAAAAAGAAACTTCATTGTCTTTGTTTCCAAATCCTGCTACAACAGAATTGAATGTGAAATTAAATTCTAATGAAAAGAATAAAAGAATTGAAATTATTGATTTGTTAGGAAAGCAGGTTTACAGCAGAAATATTGCTAATGAATCAGTAACTTTCAAAGTAAATACAATTGATTTTAAGCCAGGCGTTTATTTTGTATCGGTAAAAGCCGACAACAAATCTGTAAAAACAGAAAAAATTATCATTACAAAATAAATTCTTTGCGATTTAATTTTAAAAGAGAAGTCAATTATGGCTTCTCTTTTTTTTGAATTTTAGGTACGTAATTATTGAAATCCTTGATAAATACTTACCTTTAACCCTTTCATAAATTTTATCTTATTAAATGATCACCTATTTAAACGGGAAACTTGTAGAGAAAAACCCAGCAAACGTAGTAATAGAATGCAATGGCATTGGATATTACGTGCATATTTCATTGCAAACATATTCCAAAATTGGAAGTCAAGAATCAATTAAAATTTACACTTATCTATCCATTAAAGAAGATTCGCATACGCTGTATGGATTTGCGGATACGCAAGAAAGAGAACTTTTCAAGCAATTAATTTCTGTTTCGGGAGTTGGAACTAACACTGCCAGAATGATGCTTTCATCAATGACTTCGAGCGAATTGGTTTCCTCTATTGCCTCCAACAATGTAACTTCTCTTACAAGTATCAAAGGGATTGGTGGAAAAACCGCTCAGCGTATTATTTTGGATTTAAAAGATAAGATTCTAAAAACATCTGACACTCTGGACAACAAATCTGGACTGATGAACAATACAATTAAAAATGAAGCGTTATCTGCTCTTGTAGTTTTAGGATTTGATAAGAAAATGGCTGAATCAGCTTTAACAAAAATTTTATTGAAAGAACCTTACATTACCAATGTAGAAGAATTAATTAAAAAGAGTTTGAAATCTTTCTAAGAACAACTTGAGCAAGCAATACAACATATCAACGCGACTATTTTTAATAGTAGGGTTATCCTCTCTGTTTTTTGCGGGATATTCTATAAAAAATAAAGAAATTGGACACAAAGTCTTTGTTGAAGAACCAGAAGATTTGGTTGTTCCCGAATTGATTGATTCGCCTGACATTACTCTCCAATATCCATACAATAATAGCAATGGACAATTCAGAACAAGATCCAGCCTCATTGGGCTAAAAGATCCACTGAATGTAAAGCGAACTACTCGCTACAATGCCAAGACTGGCCGTTATGAATTTGTGACTACATTGGGAGATAGCAACAATCTTTCTTGGCCTTCTTCGATGTCGCTAGAGGAATACAGAAAATACCAAGAACAAAAAGCACAAGAAGATTATTGGAAAGAAAAGATTGCTGACGACAACAGCACAAATACAGGAAGCTTTGTTCCAAAATTAGATGAAACAAATCGAGAGTTTGGAGATATTTGCGAAGGAAAATTAATTGAAATTAACCCACAAGGTTCTGCCGAATTAAGATTTGGATTGAATACCACAAGAACTGATAATCCTGCCATTCCAGTTAAACAAAGACAGCTTACTACTTTTGACTTTGATCAGCAAATTCAACTAAACGTACAAGGAAGTATTTGTGATAAATTTAATTTAAATTTCAACTACAATACTGAGGCTACATTTGATTTTGAGAATCAAACTAAGCTTGCTTACGAAGGAAATGAAGATCAAATTCTTCAGAAAATTGAAGCAGGAAACGTTACATTCCCAATTCAAAACAGTTTGATTCAGGGAAGTCAGAGTTTATTTGGTTTGCGAACAGATTTGAAATTCGGTAAACTAAATATCTCTTCGGTAGTTTCACAAAACAGAGGAGAACGAAAAGAGATTAACATAAAAAATGGTGCACAACAAAAAGAATATGAATTGCCTATTAACAACTATGAGGCAAACCGACACTATTTCCTAAACCACTACCACAGAGACAACTACGACAAAGCCATGAACTCTTTGCCTAACGTTTCTTCTCAAGTGAGGATTACAAAAATTGAGGTTTGGGTGACTAACAGAGTAAATGATTTTGATGACACTCGAAACATAGTTGCTTTTTCGGATTTAGGAGAAACAAGAATTCTTGAGGGAAATCCGCAAGGAATAACAAATACGAATAGTGTACCCTTTAACGGTGCTAATGGATTGTATGGTTTTTTATCGAACACACCAGGAGCCAGAAACCTTACTACCGTAACTTCTACCTTGAACGGTGTTACTGGTGCTCCAGGACCTTTAGTTCAGAGTAAGCATTATGAAAAACTAGAAAACGCAAGGTTGCTTTCTGTTTCTGAGTACAATTACAACTCTATTTTGGGTTATATTTCATTGAACCAACCTTTGAATAACGATGAAATCTTAGGAGTTTCTTACCAATATACATACCAAGGAAAAACATACCAAGTTGGTGAATTTTCTACGGATGGTATAAAAGGAAATGATGCACTTTTTGTAAAAATGCTGAAAGGGACAGTAAATTCTCCTCAAAACAAGGTGTGGGATTTGATGATGAAAAACATCTATTCCATTGGTGCATACCAAATAAACCAAGAGAATTTTAAACTAGATGTTTGGTACAATAATCCAAAAACTGGAGTAGAAATAAACTACATTCCTCAGTCCGGTGTTGATGACAAATTAGTGTTACAATTGATTGGAGGTGATATCATTAACCAGCAGCAACAACCTTATTCTGATGGAGTATTTGACTTTATCCCTCTTCAATACAATGGAAATAGGGTTGAAAATGGAGGAACAATCAATCCTCAAAATGGAAGAATTATTTTTAGTAAGGTAGAGCCTTTTGGTTCTTACCTCGAAGAGAAATTAAAAATCGCTGGTGTTCCACAAACCATAATCAATACAATAGCTTACACTCAATTATACGATAGTACACAAACAATTGCCCTTCAATTCCCTGAGCTCAATCGATTTAAAATAAAAGGAACGTATGAGTCTGCCAATAGTTCAGAAATTTCATTGAACGCATTCAACATTCCGCAAGGATCTGTAACAGTTACAGCAGGTGGAGTTCAACTTGTAGAGAACCAAGATTACACAGTAGATTACAACATAGGAAGGGTGAAAATACTAAACGATGGAGTACTTAACTCTGGTACGCCAATCAAAATTTCGCTCGAAAGTAATTCGTTGTTTACTTCTATTCAAAAAACAATGATTGGAACTCATTTTGACTACCAATTCAACAAGAATTTTAATTTGGGAGCCACAATGCTCAGGCTTTCGGAAAAACCAATGACACAAAAAGTGAACCTTGGCGATGAACCTGTTAGAAATACTATGCTTGGAATTAATGGTAACTTCCGAAGAGATGTGCCTTTATTAACCAAATTGGTGGATAAAATTCCGTTTATCAATACGAAAGAAAAATCCAGTGTTACGGCTTCGATGGAAGCAGCCTATTTAATTCCTGGTCACAACCCAGCTATTGGTGACGAAGGACAATCTTTTATAGATGATTTTGAAGGAAGTCAATCGGCAATAGACATTCGATCTTTTAATACTTGGGTGATTGCCAGTGTTCCTCAAGGGCAACCAGATTTATTCCCCGAAGCGAGTTTAATTAACAATGTAAACTACGGAAAAAACAGAGCTTTGATAAACTGGAACGTTTACGATCCATCAGTTTTTTATGAAGAACGAGGGCTGGTACCGAGTTATGTAGAATCTGATCCAATCCAGCATAATCATACGATGAGGCTGGTTCAGGAAAGTGAACTTTTTCCTAACAGAAGTATAGATCCTACAGCTGGTCAAATAGATAGGATTGCTATGTTCAACTTAGCTTACTTTCCTGCCGAAAGAGGTCCTTACAATTATGATACTGACCCCACAACAGTCTCGAGAGGACTCGCTAATGATGGAACATTGAACGATCCAAGTTCTAGATGGGGTGGAATTATGAGGCAATTACAAACCAATGATTTTGAAAACGCCAACATCGAATACATTCAGTTTTGGGTGATGGAACCTTTTAATTCTGTGGGAGGTGGTGACAACGATGATTCACCAAACTCTACTGGGGGAGAATTGTACATCAACTTGGGTAATGTATCGGAAGACATTTTGCGAGATGGAGTAAAAACATTTGAAAATGGATTGCCAACAGATGGAGTTTTTGATGGAGCTATACTCACTTTAACTAACTGGGGTAGAGTGCCAACCTTGCAACAAATCATTACAGCATTTGACAACACACCTGCCAGTAGAGTTTTTCAGGATGTAGGATTAGACGGGTTATCAAACAATCAAGAACAAGCATTTTTTACCGATTATATCAATTGGGTGAATGCCTCTCCCCTTTCTCCGGCTGCAAAAACAGCATTGAGAAATGACCCATCGGGAGATGATTACACGTTTTACAGAAACGACCAATATGATAGCCAAACAGCTAACATTATTGATAGATACAAACGATTTAATGGATTGGAAGGCAACTCGGCAACTGATGAGCAATCTCAAAACCTAAACGGTGCAGGTTACCCAACATCTAAAACTACTCTGCCAGACTTGGAAGATATCAATAGAGATAATAACTTGAACGAAACAGAAAGTTATTACCAATATAAAATCAATATAAAACCAGGTGAAATGGAGGTGGGAAAAAACTATATTGTAGACAAGGTAGTAAGAATTCACAAAGCCTCGGGAAAACAAGTTACTTGGTATCAATACCGAGTTCCTGTAAGAGAACCAAACAAGGTTGTAAATGGAATTCAAGATTTTAGATCTATCCGATTTATGAGAATTTTCATGAAGGAATTTCAAGAACCGGTTATCCTGAGATTTGCACGACTCGAGTTACTGCGCGGAACTTGGAGAAGATATGACAAAGATATTGTTGACGATGGAGAATACATTCAGTCTGACCCATCGGGAACAATTTTCAATATTTCAGCAGTTAATATCGAAGAAAACTCGGAAAGAGATCCAATTAACTATACACTTCCACCCAACTTCCAAAGAGAAATAAATCCAAATTCTGCCATTCAGGCATATTTGAATGAGCAATCTTTAGAAATGGAATTGTGTGGGTTGAAAGATGGAGTTGCCAAGGCCGCTTTCAGAAGTGTTGATTTTGATGTATTGAACTACAAAAAAATAAAAATGTTTGTTCATGGTGAGCAACACACTAGTACAAATGATCCTGTTCAGGATGATGACGTAACGATATTTGTAAGAATAGGAACTGATTTTCAGTACAACTATTACGAGTACGAAATGCCAATTAAAATGACAGCTTACGGAGCTGTTTCAGAATCGGATGTTTGGCCTGAGGCTAACAACTTGGAAATTATTTTACAAGATTTAAAAAATCTTAAAGTTGCAAGAAATAATTCTTTGGGAGTAAATGCTTCTATTTTATCAATTTTTGAGCAAACAGTGCCAGGAAAACCAGAGCACATTATAAAAGTCATTGGAAATCCAAACTTGAGAGACCTCAAGACAATCATGATTGGTGTGAGAAACCCCAACAAAGATAAGGCACATCCTTGGCAACCAGATGATGGCAAAGAAAAGTGTGTAAAAGTATGGGTGAATGAGCTAAGAATGGCCGATTTTGAAAACTCAGGAGGTTGGGCTGCACAGTCAAGAGTTCAAGCAACATTAGCAGACTTTGCTACAGTTTCTCTAGCTGGGCAAATAAGCACACCAGGATTTGGAGGAATAGAACAACGAGTTAGCGAAAGACAGAGAGAAACCATTAGGCAGGTAGATGCAGCAACAAGCATTCAGCTGGGTAAATTCTTTGGTAAAAATGTTGGACTTCAATTCCCATTGTTTCTCGGATTTTCTGAAGGTATAATTGACCCACAATTTGACCCTTTGAATCCTGATATAGAATTCGATCAATCGATTTCTGATATATCGGCAGAAGAACAACAACAAAGAATCAAAGACGCAAGAGATATAACTGTAAGGAGAAGTATGAACTTTACAAATGTTCGATTATCACCAAAAAAACGTTCTACAAATCAATATCCTTGGGATATAAAAAACTTTGGTTTTACATACGCCTACAACGAATTGTACCGCAGAGATATTCAAACGGAATACAACACAACTAGGACTTACAACGGTGCGTTAAATTATACGTATCAAACCAATATGAAGCCATTTACACCTTTCAGAAACAACAAGTTTTTGAGGTCATCACCTTGGTTTAGAGTCATAAGAGACATCAACATAAATCCATTGCCAAAGCAAGTAGCTTTTACAACAAACATAGATCGAACTTATTCTGAAAGTAAAGCCAGAGATATAACTGGAAATGCTTTGATTATTCCTCAGTTTACCAAAACATTTACATGGGATAGAAACTATGACCTTAATTGGAACATTATGGAGGGGCTTCGATTGAATTACAATGCAAACAACCAAGGATTGATAAAAGAGCCAGGAGATTTAAAAGCGGACAAAACATTGTACCCTGATGAATTTGAAATGAACAGAGACAGTGTTCTTAACAGTTTTGCAAACTTTGGTGAAAACAACCATTTTTTACAATCTACGAATTTGACTTACACTTGGCCATTCAAGAAAATTCCCGTGTTGAGCTTTGTAAATCTTACTACAAAGTATCAAGCAACTTACGATTGGCAAAGAGCACCATTGTCGCAAGATTCATTAGGAAACACCATTCAAAACTCACGGAACATTGCTTGGAACGGAAGTTTTAATATGCAGAACTTGTACAACAAAGTTCCTTATTTCAAGAAAGTAAATCAAAAGAGCCGAAGTAATTCCAGAAGAGGTTCTTCCAATTTATCGAAGTCGAAAACGCTGGATGGTGAGAAAGCCAATAAAGATGGAAAAGGCGATGACAAGGGTGACAAATCAAAGAAATCGAAGAAAAAAGATCCTAATGCACTTACATTTGCCGATGGATTAGCCAAAATATTGATGTCCTTGCAAAACGTAACTTTTAGCTACAGCACAATTGACGGACAATTACTGCCGGGATATAAACCACAATCCGAATACTTTGGAATGACCAACGGATTTACAACTCCAGGAATTGGATTTGTGTTTGGAGGAGAACAAGAAAGAGATTTTTTTGGTAGAGCCACAGACAATGATTTTGCTGTAACTTCTGCAAAAAATGGATGGTTGGTAGGACCCACAAGTAGGTATATCAACTCACAAAGAACAACCAATCACAGTAAAAACTTTAATACAAGAGCTACTTTTGAACCTTTCAAAGGAATAAGAATAGAACTTACTGCGAACTATTTGTATTCAGAAAACATGAACGAAAACTTCATTTGGGACGACTCCCTAGGTAGTTATCAGAATTTTAATACGATGAGAGTTGGAAACTATAATTACTCCTTCAATTCTATTCGAACCGCATTTGTAAAAGATGATACGAACGGAAACTCAAAACTCTTTACACAACTTCTTGAAAACAGAAAAACTGCCTCTACACTCTTACAACAGCAAAATCCTTATGCTTCCTTAGCAACAGATTCAGCTGGATTTTATGATGGATATGGAGCCTCACAACAACAAGTAGTAATGGCTTCTTTCATTGCAGCTTACTCTGGGAAAAATCTAACACAAAAAACACTAAATCCTCTAAGCGCACTACCAAACCTGAACTGGAGAGTTACTATAGACGGACTCAACAGAATGCCCGCAATTAGAAAAATATTTAGAAGTATCGTATTTTCTCATGCCTATAATTCCACATTTACGGTTGCCTCTTTCAATACCGACTTGGAAGCAGTAATAGACGAAAATGGAAATGGCCAAACCAGAGACGAAAGCGGAAATATAAGACCTGAACAGCAGATAATGACTGTATCTATTACAGAACAGTTCAATCCTTTGTTTAAAGTAGATGCAACTTGGCAGAATAGTTTGATTACTAAAGTAGAATACCGATCGAATAGAAATATTTCGTTGAGTTTGGCAAACAATCAAATTACAGAGCTAAAAGGAACAGAGATAACAATTGGTACAGGTTATCGTTTTCAGAATGTGAAGTTTCCTATCAAAATAGGGAAGAAAACTCCTATTAGTGATATCAATGCAAGATTAGATATATCGTTTAGAGACAATAAAACGATTATTCGAAAAATTGACCAAAACCAAAACCAATTGACTGCTGGGCAAAAGTATATCGCAATCAAAGGATCGGCTGATTACGTATTGAACAAACAATTTACATTGAGATTTTATTACGACCGAGTAATGACTAATCCTTATATCTCCACCTCATTCCCAACCATGAACCAAAACGTTGGATTTGCAATTCGAGTTAATTTGTTTCAGTAGTTAAGAAGAAACATACTTGAATGAGAACAATGAATTAAAATCAAGTTACATACATACTGCCAAATTTGAAATACAGATGAAAAAAAAGTTAAGAAGTTTAATTGAAGACAATACAACGAGAAACGGAAAACTTTTTGATTATTTCATTCAAGTAATAATACTTATTTCTCTGATTTCGTTTGCTATTGAGACTCTCCCAAACAATTCTGAAGAAACTAAAAAAGTTTTGTTTTTAATCGAATTGATAAGTGTAATTATTTTTAGTGTTGAATATCTATTAAGGGTTTATTCTGCAAAGAGTCCATTGAAATATATTTTCAGTTTCTTTGGAATAATTGATCTTTTGGCAATTTTACCCTTTTATTTGAAATTCGCTATAGACTTAAGGGCTTTGCGAGTTTTTAGAGTTTTTAGGATTTTTAGAGCTTTAAAATTAATCAGATACAATAAAGCTTTACTCAGATTCCATGTAGCAGCTAAGATGGTAAAGGAAGAAATGGTGCTATTTTTTATTGTGACAGCCATATTAGTTTTCCTGTCTGCTTCTGGTATCTATTTTTTTGAGAATGAAGCTCAACCAGAAGTATTTAGTTCGATTTTTCACAGCTTTTGGTGGGCAATTGTTACACTAACTACCGTTGGTTATGGCGATGTGTACCCAATAACAGTTGGAGGTAAAATCTTTACATTTTTTGTGTTAATTATTGGAGTTGGCGTTGTAACAGTTCCTGCTGGAATTATTGCCACAGCATTAACAAGTGCAAGAAATATGGAGAAAGAATAAGTTATATAAAATAAAACATCATAAACAAAAAAATCCCTTCTACTTTCGCAGAAGGGATTTTTTTGGTAGTGGCTCCTCCCGGATTCGAACCGGGGACACATGGATTTTCAGTCCATTGCTCTACCAACTGAGCTAAGGAACCT
>ENA-OUOG01000739-OUOG01000739.1-marine-metagenome-genome-assembly--contig:-NODE-739-length-41230-cov-5.186232_pt1 | contig 41230 bp, 39 predicted proteins | sample MGYA00248635_ERZ508505 | MGnify/ENA primary metagenome ERZ508505 (study PRJEB26176, sample SAMN06267871) | marine metagenome | isolation source: Saanich Inlet, British Columbia, Canada | place: Pacific... | reverse complement strand
ACAAGCGACTACTGGTTTACAGTAGAATACAGAGAACCAACTACTGATGAAAAGAAAACAATGAGAGCGCATTTTACACTAAAAAGATAAAATAAAACGCCTAAACGAAAGTTTAGGCGTTTTGGGTTCAATCTTGGTTTTAAAAAAAGTCGTAAGTTTATAATATTATAAAATTGGAATGCAAAATAGAAATTTAGTCTTGATCCTTTTTATGTTCTTTCTTCATTTTGGAGTAAAAGCACAAGACATTTCAATTTTTCAACAATTTAATGGTCGTTACGATTACTTAGCTATTGGTAATACCTTAAATCAGGCAGAAAATAATATTGTACAATCTTTTTGTGAAACTCTACCTTCGTCTCAAGCCAATCTTAATGTAGATAGTTCTTCAACAATAGTTGCTGCTTACTTGTATTGGGCTGGATCTGGTTTGGGAGATACAGAAGTGTCTTTTAATGGTACACAAATAAATGCTGAAAACACTTACAATACTATTTTTACGGATCCTTTTTTTGGAGATTTAAACTATTTCTCTTGTTATGCAGATGTAACGAACCAAATATTAGCAGAAGGCAATACTACATATACCCTTTCAGATTTAGACATTACTGAAACTTTAGCCAATAATCCTGGTCATTGTAGCAGGCGAACAAATTTTGCAGGCTGGAGTTTATATGTCATTTTTGAGAATAACACTTTACCACTAAATCAAGTAAACTTGTTTCAAGGATTAGAAATTATTAACAGAAATGTTACCGAAAAAATAATCTTACTAGAAAATGTAAATGTACTAGATAATGACAATGCAAAAATTGGTTTTTTAGCTTGGGAAGGCGATAATGCTTTAAATTTTGGAGAAAGTTTATCTATTAACGGAACTATAATTTCCAATCCACCATTAAATCTAGCTGATAATGCTTTTAACGGCACCAATACTTTTACAAATTCTACTACATTTTTTAATGCAGATTTAGATGTTTATAATATAGAAAACAATATTGCTATAGGAGACACACAAGTTGAAATTAAATTAACAACTGGAGCAATAAACCCTGATACTGGAATATTTAGTGCAGATTTAATTATTATTAACAATATAATCACAGTTTTAAATAGTCAGCTACCAGATGCTTCAATTACTATAGACACTGTAGATAGTAGTTGTGCTACAAGATCAATAACAGTTAATTACACCGTTTTTAATACAAATAGCACAGATACTTTACCAATAAATACACCAATTGCAATTTATGCAGAAGGTCAATTAATTGGACAAACTGAAACAGAGAATAACATTCCAATTAATGGTAGTGAAAATGGAACGATCTCTATAGAAATCCCTACTATTATTCCAGACATCTTTTTGCTTGATATTGTTGTAGACGATGATGGCTTTGGAAACAGTACAGTAATAGAAATATTAGAAACAAATAATCACGATGAAACACAGGTTATTTTATTTCCAGAACCAACAATTAGTAATTTATCTAACCCCGAATTATGCGACATTGGGTTTAGTACAGCGCTATTTAATTTAAACAGTATACTTTTAGAAATAGATGAAACAAGCTTTTTGAGTTTCAGCTTTTACGAAACATTAGAAGATTTAGAGCAAAATACCAATAGTATTCTCAATCCAGAAAATTACCAATCACAAACAACGCCACAAACCATCTATGTAAGAGCTGAAAAAAACAGCTGCTATGATATTTTTACATTTCTACTTAATACAGAAAAATGTCCACCATACATACCACAAGGCTTTTCACCAAACAGTGATGGTTATAATGATTATTTTAATATACAAGGCCTTTATACTATATTCCAAAAACACGAATTGTTAATATACAGCAGATATGGTAACCTTATATTTAAAGGAAACGATAATTTAAAATGGTATGGCATTTCTAATTATGGAACCAATAAAGGAAAGCTGTTACCAACAGGAACTTATTTTTATGTTTTAAAACTAAATCACGCAAATTATCGTACTTATTCTGGTTGGGTATATTTAAATCGTTAAAATAAAACCATATTTGATTTAAAAAATTGGTGAATTAACAAATTATCGTTATTTTCATACCTATTAACTGATTTTAATTGTTATCAATCTGGCATGATACCATTACATCCCTAAAATGAGACACCAATACATAACATTATTAATATTTATTTTCGCATTTGGTGTTACACAAGCGCAACAAATTACTGTTGATGATTCACAATCACCAGAGCAATTAATTAACGCATTAGTAGATGGTTGTGTAGAAGTAACAAATATTTCTAGTCCAGTAAACGGAAGTGTTAATGGCTTTTCTAGTTTTGGCTTTTTTGAAAGTGGAGCCTCAAACTTTCCTTTTGCAAACGGTATTATTCTTTCTTCAGGAAATGTAATGTCTGCTGGAAATGCACAAAACACAAATGCATTAAACGAAGGTGATGACAGTTGGCAAACAGATCCAGATTTAGAAACTGCTTTGGGTATTAATAACACATTAAATGCTACTTCTATTGAATTCAATTTTACCTCAGCTACAAGTAGTATTAACTTCAATTACATTCTAGCGTCTGAAGAATATTTTGCAGATTACCCTTGTAATTATTCTGATGGTTTTGCTTTTTTAATAAAAGAAGCAGGAACTGCGCAGCCTTACCAGAACATTGCAGTTATTCCTGGAACTACTATTCCTGTGAACACTAGTACAATTCACGAAGAAATTGTTGGATTTTGCGATGCTGATAATGAAAGCTTTTTTGAAGGCTATAACATTGGTGACACTAACTTTAACGGAAGAACAACAATTTTGTCAGCTTCGGCTAATATAACACCAAATGTAGAATATAACATTAAGCTAATTATTGCAGACCAAACTGATAGAAACTTCGATTCTGCTGTTTTTATTCAAGCAAATAGTTTTAATAATAGTGTAGATTTAGGTGAAGATTTTTCAATCTGTGACGCTTCAGTTGTTTTAGATGCAGAAACTAATAACACTCAAGCAAGTTACGAATGGTTTTTAGACAATAACATTATAAATGGAGAAACAAATAGTACTTTAACAGCAACAACTTCTGGAGCCTATACTGTTGTAATTACTGTGCCTTTAAATGGCACAACTTGCAGTTTTGAGGACGATATAAATATTATATTAAATTCTGTACAAACTGCACCTCAGCTTCCAAATTTTACACAATGTGACGATGTAAGTAACGACGGCATAGAAAGTTTTGATGTTACAACGCTTGATACACAAGCTCAAGCTAACTTACCAGCTTCTACCTATACAGTAACTTATCACCTTACAAACCAAAATGCTATTGACGGTATAGGTGGCTTTACAAGTATTAATGTTTCCAATTCTCAAATCGTTTATATTCGTGCAATAGATGACAACACTGGATGTGTTTATGTTTCAACAGTACAATTAATAGTTAATCCTTTTCCAATCATAACAGCACCTTCAAATGTAGATATTTGTAGCAATGGTGGTGGAAACGTTATGCTTACAGATTACAATTCAGAGATAACTAATAACAATCTAAATTACAGCGTAACCTATCACTTTTCTCAAGTAGATGCAGACACAGGAGCTAATGCAATTGAATCGCCTTACACTCCAACAAATACAACAGAGCAACTTTTTATTAGAGTTGTAGATATTACAAATGGCTGTGTTGCATTTACAGATATAACGTTACAGGTGTTTGATAGTCCAAATGTAAACCAAGAAATACAACAAATAAATGCCTGTGAGTTAGACGATAATGGTATAGAAGTTTTTGATTTAACAAGTGTAATTAACGATGTTCTTCAAGGTTTAACTAATGTTACTGTTACCTATCACATAATTGCACAAGAAGCACAAAATAATGAAAACCCAATTCCAGATCCTACTCAATTTGAAAATACAATACCAGATCTTCAAATTGTTTATATAAGAATTGAAAATAATAACAATTCGTGTTTTGAAATTGTACCTATAGAATTACATACAAACATATTAGAAACAGGAACAAATATTAGAAATTTTGATGTGTGCGACGAAGCACCTGACGATAACGAGGGCACCTTTGATTTAATGGCTATAACAACTATAATTGCTAATAATTTAGAGGATATTACCATAACCTATTACGAAACTGAGGACGATTTAAACAACAATACCAATCCAATTGATGATACTACTCCGTACTTGGTACAAAACAGTTTTCAAATGCTTTACCTTTTAATTGAAAATTTAGACTGTTCTAATACAACTGAAATTGAACTTAGTATTAATCCTTCTGTAACCATATTAAACGAAGATCCTGTAACCTACTGCGATACAAACGACGACAGTTTAACCTCTGTTGAACTAGCAACATTTAACAATGTAGTGAATGTTGCTATTGAAAACCCAATTGTTACTTATTACGAATTTGAAGCAGATGCAGACGCTAACATAAACGCATTACCTCCTTTTTACGATAATACTGTAAATCCTTTTACTGTATTTGTTAGAGTTACAAATGGTGTTACTGGATGTTTCGATGTGAAACCATTACAGATTGAAGTCCTTCCTGCGCCTTCGGTAAATCCAGTTTCAGGTTTTATTATTTGTGACGACGACCAAGACGCAATGTCTATACTAGATTTAACGTCTAAAAACAACGAAATAAACACAGATACAACGACCATATTTTCTCATTATTTATCCGAAAACGATCTAAATAATGGTATAAACGAAATTATAAATAGTACAAATTATAATACTGCTAGCACTACTATTTATACTAAAGTGGAAAACAGTATAACAGGTTGCTTTGCCATAACAACAATAAATGTTATAGTAAATACATTGCCAGTTTTTCCTGTAATTTCTAATTTTATTCTCTGTGAAGATGATGGTAACCAAATAGCAGATTTTATACTTGCAGAAAAGGATGCCGAAATTCTAAATGGACAAACAGGCAAAGAAGTCTTTTATTTTGAAAACCCAAATGATGCGTTAACCAATACCAATAGCATCGATAAAAACACCATTTACAATAATACATCTCAGTTTCAAACCATATACGTTCGTGTAGAAAACATCACAGACCCTTCTTGTTTCGGTTTATCTAGTTTCGAATTAGAAGTTGGTTCAGATCCTATTTATAACCTTCCACAAGATGTTAATGTTTGTGACGATAATTCTAACGATGGTTTTGCAACCTTCAGTTTAAATGATACTACACAAGAAGTTATTGCAAATAGTACAGATAATTTAGTGGTAACCTACTACTTAAATTTAGCAGATGCAGAAAGCCAAACAAATGCCATTCAAGGCGATTCGTTTACAACTACAGAAAACCCACAACAATTATTTATAAGTGTAGATAATGGTACATTTTGTAAAAGTGTAGCCTCTTTTGAGTACAATGTGATACAGGTGCCTATTATTGGTAATGCTCCAGATTTATCGCAATGCGATACAGATACAGATGGAAGTATGATTTTCGATTTAACACAAGTTGAAATAGATGTTGTAGCCATAAGACAAGAAAATACAATCATTAATTTTTACGCCAATGAAACCGACCTATTATCAGGCACAAACCAAATAACGACACCTGATGCTTACAATAATATTGAAAATCCGCAAACGGTTTATATTGAAGTTTATAATACCATTTCAAATTGTGGTGCTTCGGTTCCATTCGATTTAATAGTAAATATTCCACCTACAATAGAAGATATTGAATTTTACGATATCTGTGAAAACACAAATAACAGCTTTAATTTATTCGATACTACAGCAGCTCTAATTGGTACACAAAATAACGTTATACTTTCGTTCTACTCTAATCTAGCAGATGCAGAATTGTCTCAAAATGCTATAAACACGAATTATACTTACACCACTAACAACGATACTATTTTTGTAAGGGCAGAAGATAGCATTACTGGTTGTTTTAGCACTGGTTTTTTTAATTTAAGAGTAAACGCTTTACCTACTTCAAATTTACAAGACTTAGAAGCTTGCGATGATGATTTTGATGGCTTTTTAGTATTCGATTTAACCCAACAAACTACTGTTATACTCAACAATCAAGACCCATTAATTAACCAAGTGAGTTATTTTGAAACAGAAACAGATGCACTAAATAACACCAATGCTATTACAGATTTATTATACAATGCACAACACGAACAAGTATTATATGTAAGAATAGAAAACATAAATACAAGCTGCTTTACTACTGGAAACTTTAATGTTTACGTTAATAGAAAACCTGAAGTAGATATTGAAGATCAAGTGGTTTGTTTAGATAATTTACCTTTGGTTGTTTCTGCTCTATCTAATGAATCTTCAGATACCTATTTATGGTCTACAGGCGAAACAACTCCAGAAATAGACATTGTTTCAGTTGGTAATTACTCTGTAACCATTACATCTATTTTTGGTTGTACTGCGACTTCAAATTTTAGTGTAAGTGCTTCACAACAGGCTTTAGTAAGTTTCGATGTATCTCCAGCTTTTCAAGATCCACACACTATTGTTGTTGAAGCCGAAGGTCTGGGAGACTATGTGTATCAGTTAGACGATAACGAACCTCAAACCTCAAACATTTTTTACAATGTACCTATAGGTGTACATTATATAACAGTAATAGACCTTAATGGTTGCGAACCTTCGCCTCCACAAGAAGTTTTTGTTATAGATGTTCCGCAGTTTGTAACACCAAATGGAGATGGCTTTTTCGACACATGGCACATAACTGGAGTTAGCCAACTAGAAGGCACTGTTGTTACTGTTTTTGATCGCTACGGAAAGCTTTTAACAGTATTAAAACATACAGATATTGGATGGAATGGTCGCTACAATGGTAACCTAATGCCTGCAAACGATTATTGGTATGTTGCAGATGTTGTTTTTGAAGGCGAAACCTTTCAATTAAAAGGCCATTTTACTTTACGTTTATAACACGTCTTTAACACTTTTTATACATTTTTTAAAAAAGTTCTTCTTTATCTTTGCATGCTGTTATTATGATAAAGAAAACTTTAATATTTTTCCTGTATTTTTCTGTAATTTGTGTTAACTCACAAAACGTTACAGTAGACAGTCAGTCGTATACTCCACAGCAACTTATAGAAGATATTTTAATAGATAGTAATTGTATATCTAACATACAAGTGACTAATACAATAGGAGGAAATTTTGGAGGTAGCGACCAAAGTTATGGTTTTTTTGATGCTACTGGAACTACTTTTCCGTTTCAATCTGGTATTGTATTAAGTACAGGAAGATTAGCAAATGTTCCAGGACCTAATACAAGTTTAAGTGATGATAATGCGCCAAACTGGTCAGGTGATGCAGAGTTAGAAACTGCTTTAAATGAGTCTAATACTATTAATGCTACCATTTTAGAATTCGATTTTGTGTCTCCTGCAAACCAAATTAGTTTTCGTTATCTTTTTGCTTCAGAAGAATACCAAGAAGGCAACTCTAATACCTGCCAATATTCAGATTTGTTCGGGTTTTTAATTAAGCCTGCTTCAGCTCCAGCTACAGATTACGAAAATATTGCACTTATTCCAGGAACACAAACACCTGTTAAAGTAACCACAGTGCATTCTGGTATTCCTGGCTCCTGCGATCCAATAAATGAAGCTTATTTTGGCAGTTGGAACGATTCTAGCTATCAACCAATAAACTTTAACGGTCAAACTTCTATTTTAACTGCTACAGCAAACACAGTTCCTAACATCACCTATCATGTAAAATTAGTAATTGCAGACGAGCAAAACTTTAGATACGACTCCGCTGTTTTCCTAGAAGCTGGAAGTTTTAAATTAACCACAGACTTAGGTCCAAATTTATTAGAAGCTACAGATAACGCTTTATGCAACAACCAAACAACTACTTTAAATGCCACTCAAACAGGTGCCATAAATTACAAATGGTTTAGAAATAACGTAGAACTACCAACAGAAACCAATGCCATCTTAACTGTTGGCAATGCTGGTACTTATAATGTAGAAGTTACACTTGCCAATGGTTGTATTTCTTATGGAGAAGTTGTTGTAGAGCAGTTTCCACCTCTAGTAACAAGCAATACCTCTTTAACCAACTGTAATACTGGACAAAACGGTTTTTCTACGTTTAATCTTATAAATGCAGATCAAAACATAACTGCAGGAAACCCAAATTTATCTGTACTTGGTTTTTACACCTCGCAACAAAATGCGATTCAACAACAAAATGAAATTAGTACACCAGAAAGTTTTCAAAACACCTCGTTAAATCAAATTGTTTATGCGCTAATAATTAACGCCCAAACGAGTTGTACTGCGATTTCACAAATTACATTACAAATATCGAACAACAACTTACCAAGTTTTAACTTAAACGCTTGTGATACTGATGAAATTGATGGTTTTACCATTTTCGATTTAAATGAAATTACTACTCAAATACAAGCTTTAGTACCAGTAAATGCTACTGTAAATTATTATTTAAATGAAGGAGATGCTTTCGCTAATACGAGTTCTCTAACCTTAAATTTTGAAAACACAGTAATAGAGACACAAACCATATACGCAAAAGTAGTTTCTAATGGTGCAGATTGTTATGCCATAACAACCGTAAACTTAACGGTGTTGGACAGTCCGGAAATTGAAGAAGATGACACTAAAAACTATTGTCTTAATAATTTTCCTGAAACCATTACTTTACAAGCTGGTGTATTAAACGATGTCTTCCATAGTTACAGTTACCAATGGCTTTTAAATGGTACAGATACAGGAATTACAACACCATTTATAAATGCAAACCAAATTGGAACCTACACAGCAATAGTATCTGTACCAAATGGTTGTTCTAATTCTCGAAACATTATCGTAACACCATCAAGCGCGCCAACTATAGACAATATTGAGGTTACAGAATTAACTGCAAACAACACAGCTACAGTTACAGTGTCTGGTGAAGGCGACTATGAGTATGCTATAAATAATGCTTTTAGTTACTACCAAAATCAAAACACATTTTCAAACCTTTTACCTGGCTTTTATACTATTTATGTTCGTGATAAAAATGGTTGTGGTAATGCAGAAATAGAATTCTCTATCTTAGGATTTCCAAAATATTTTACACCAAATGGTGATAATATAAACGAAGTTTGGAAACCTATTGGTAGTTCTAGAAACTTTAATTCTAATTTAGAGCTTCTTATTTTTAATCGTTATGGTAAATTACTAAGCAAAACAACAGCTTTAAAAGGTTGGGATGGCACTATAAATGGTTTTAATCTTCCTACAAACGACTACTGGTTTATTATAAACCACCCAAATGGCAAACAATATAAAGGGCATTTTTCTTTAGTGAGGTAAATTATTTTACGCATTAAAACAAAAATAAATTTAAAGTTAACATTTATTGCAAGTTTGCCATCAGCACTTAATCTAAAAAAACAAGGAATTGCAAACCTTAACGCTTCATTAAATTATTATCAATAAGATATTCCGTAATTTTGCACTATGCGTTTCAAAATACAATCAGAATTCAGTCCAACAGGAGATCAACCTACAGCCATAAAACAATTGGTTAATGGTTTAAACGCTCAAGAAAAATACCAAACCTTACTTGGTGTTACTGGTTCTGGTAAAACGTTTACGGTTGCCAATGTTATAGAAAAAGTACAAAAACCAACCTTGGTTTTAGCGCATAATAAAACTTTAGCAGCACAATTATATAGCGAATTTAAACAGTTTTTTCCTGAAAATGCTGTAGAGTATTTTGTTTCTTACTACGATTATTACCAACCAGAAGCTTATATACCTACTTCTGGTGTTTATATAGAAAAAGATTTGTCTATTAACGAAGAGATAGAGAAAATGCGTTTAAGTACAACCTCCTCGCTTTTATCTGGTCGTCGCGATGTTATTGTAATAGCATCTGTATCGTGTTTGTATGGTATTGGAAATCCTGTTGAGTTTCAAAAAAATGTTGTGACTTTAGAGCGCGACCAAGACATTTCACGCACAAAGTTATTACACCAATTAGTACAAAGTTTGTACTCACGTACCGAAGCCGATTTTAAACATGGTAATTTTAGAATAAAAGGCGACACTGTAGATATATTCCCAAGTTATGCAGATAATGCCTTTAGAATACATTTTTTTGGAGATGAAATCGAATTAATAGAACAGTTCGATATCCAAACAAACGAAGTTATTGAAGAATACGAGAGGCTAACTATCTATCCTGCAAATATGTTTGTAACCTCTCCAGATATTTTACAAGGTGCTATAAAAGAAATACAAGACGATTTAGTAAAACAACATGATTATTTTAAAGAGATAGGAAAACACTTAGAAGCTAAAAGACTCAAGGAACGTACAGAATTTGACCTTGAAATGATTAGAGAATTAGGCTATTGTTCTGGTATCGAGAACTATTCAAGGTATTTAGACGGAAGACAACCAGGCACAAGACCATTCTGTTTATTAGACTATTTTCCAGACGATTACTTAATGGTTGTAGACGAAAGTCACGTAACTATTTCGCAAGTACATACCATGTATGGAGGAGACCGAAGTCGTAAAGTTAACCTTGTAGATTATGGTTTTAGATTGCCAGCTGCTATGGATAACAGACCACTTAAATTTGAAGAATTTGAAGCCTTACAAAACCAAGTGCTATATGTTAGTGCAACTCCAGCAGATTACGAGTTACAAAAAACGGATGGCGTATACGTAGAACAAGTAATTAGACCAACAGGTTTACTAGATCCAATTATAGAAGTTAGACCAAGTTTAAACCAAATTGATGATTTAATTGAAGAAATACAACAACGTGTAGAAAAAGACGAACGTACATTAGTTACTACACTTACCAAGCGCATGGCAGAAGAATTAACTAAATATTTAAGCCGAATAAATGTACGTGTTAACTATATACATAGTGATGTAGATACTTTAGAGCGCGTACAAATTATGCAAGATTTACGAAAAGGCATTTACGATGTTTTAGTTGGTGTTAACTTACTTCGTGAAGGTTTAGATTTACCTGAAGTCTCTTTAGTAGCTATACTTGATGCCGATAAAGAAGGTTTTTTACGTTCAGCTAGATCATTAACGCAAACCGTTGGTCGTGCAGCAAGAAACCTAAACGGAAAAGCCATTATGTATGCAGACAAGATTACTAATAGCATGCAAAAAACAATTGATGAAACTGAATACAGACGCGAAAAACAAATTGCATATAACACTAAAAACAACCTCATCCCAAAGGCTTTAAATAAAAGTTTAGATAGTGCTTTAAGCAAGAACTCTGTTAGTACTTATAGTTACGAATTAGAAGCTGCTCGTGCTGCAGAACCAGAAAGCGAATACTTAACCAAAGGCGAATTAGAAAAGAAAATACGCGAAAAACGCAAACTTATGGAACAAGCAGCAAAAGCTTTAGACTTTATTATTGCTGCACAATTACGAGATGAAATAAAAAGCTTTCAAGGTAAGTTAGAGATGTTAAAAAATTGAGTTTTTAACCGATTCGTTTTGGAATGCTTCGATTAACGGTCTCGTATAACCGTCAGTTACGGGTTAAATTAGCGTTTATTTTCGGTTTGGAACAGACGTTAGCAATTCCAAGTGGATTCGGACGTAGTCGAATCCGCCGTAATTGCGGTTATACATTGTTGTAACACGTTTTTTCAATCTATTAATCTGTCATATGTCATATATATAAAATCAGTTGATAAGGAGTCTTGATAGATTTGAAATTTTAATTTAGTAAATTCTGCACCTCTTCGGCCAACTCCTTTTCTCTCTCTAACATCTTCCAGTTTATTCCAATTGTTAATTGTCAAATGTAGAATTGCACATAATCCATCTCCCTGGATGTTAAAATATAAGGTTTCTTTTCCATTTTGTTCATCATACTTTTGAAGCCAATAAGTGAGTTTAGATTGGTCAATTCTGTTTAGTTGATTAACTAATTCATCTTTATATTTTTTAGTATTCGGTTCATTAGTTTCAAATATTGGGTTTTCATTTTTACATTCAGGTCGGTCACAAGAAATTAAGCAAATTAATGACAGAACTAAAATTGTGTAGACTAATTTATATTTCATTCCTCAAATGTGTTACAATGCATTGATAAAAAAGCGTTTCAATGTTTTTTATCGTATGTTAATCGAATTTAGTTTAAAAAAACAACAAAGTCAAGGTTTAATTGCTTTCTATAGTATATTAATAGATATACTAAATCGTTTTTTATTATGATTAGTAACACTAAACTGTTTAGATAAAATTGAGTAATTTTACAATCTAGTAAAAATACTACCATGACAAACAACGACATATTTAAAAAACTACGTGTAGCACATAAACTTCGTGACGATGATATTATTAAAATATTAATGCTAGTAGATTTTAGAATTTCTAAAAGCGAATTGAGTGCTTTTTTTAGACGTGAAGATCACCCAAACTATGTAGAATGTGGAGACCAAATCTTACGTAATTTTTTAAATGGTTTAGTGATTCATCTTCGTGGTCCAATGCCAAAAAAAGGCGAAGTACCTAAGCAAGATTTATCTAGAAAAGTAAAGCAAAATCCTTACGATAATAAAAAGAACTATAATAAACCTAAAAACAAAAAGAGCAACGATTAACGTTGCTCTTTTTTTATATTGAAATCCTAAAAACACTTAGACTGTGCTTAGTGTGAAATAGAAAATAATTACATTTATGCTAAAACTGCTTGTACTTTATCTGCAGCTTCTTGAAATTCTGTAGCACTCATAACATCTAATCCAGAATTATCTATTAATTCTTTAGCAATGTCTGCATTGGTTCCCTGTAAACGTACAATAATTGGAACACTAATGTTACCCATGTTTTTATAGGCATCAATAACACCTTGAGCAACACGATCACAACGAACAATACCACCAAAAATATTAATTAAAATAGCTTTTACAGCTGGATCTCTTAAAATAAGTTCGAAAGCTATTTCAACTCTTGCAGCGTCAGCAGTACCACCAACATCTAAAAAGTTAGCTGGCTCACCACCTGCTTGCTTAATTAAATCCATTGTTGCCATTGCTAAACCAGCACCATTAACCATACATCCCACGTTTCCGTCTAGGTCTACATAGTTTAATCCTTGCTCTCCTGCTTCAACTTCTATTGCATTTTCTTCACGTAAATCGCGTAATGCAGCTAAATCTTTATGTCTAAATAACGCGTTGGCATCTAAAGTTACTTTAGCATCAACAGCCATTATTTTAGCATCACTTGTTTTTAACACTGGATTAATCTCAAATAGAGAAGAATCAGACTTTACATAAGCTGTATATAAAGACGTTACAAATTTTGTCATGTCTTTAAATGCAGCACCAGACAAGCCTAAATTAAAAGCAATCTTACGTGCTTGAAACGGTAAAATTCCTGTTGCAGGATCTATTTCTTCTGTAAAAATTAAATGTGGTGTTTCTTCAGCAACAGTTTCTATATCCATTCCGCCTTCTGTAGAATACATAATCATGTTACGTCCTGTACCTCTATTTAGTAAAACAGACATATAATATTCTTCTGGTTCAGAATCTCCAGGATAGTAAACATCTTCTGCTACTAGTACTTGGTGTACACGCTTTCCTTCTGCTGAAGTTTGAGGTGTTACCAAATCCATTCCAATTATATTTCCAGCTATAGTTTTAACCTCGTCTAAATTTTTAGCAAGTTTAACACCTCCACCTTTTCCACGACCACCAGCGTGAACCTGTGCTTTTATTACGTGCCAACCTGTTCCAGTATCTTCGGTTAATTTCTTTGCTGCTGCAACTGCCTCATCAGCGTTTTGAGCAACAATACCACGTTGATACGTACGCCAAAGCTGCTTAATAATTCTTTTCCTTGATATTCGTGTAAATTCATCTTTAGATAGATTTATTTTTTATTTCCTCGTTTATGCTGAATTCATTTCAGTAGAGAAGGAAATCCATAAAATTTTAGTGTCACAAAAGTAAATAATCACAAGAACTTACCCTAATATTTAATTGTGAAAAAAACAAAGTTATAAAAATGTTTAGGTCTTAATTTTTAAAATCTAAACGCTTGATTTAACAAAATGAAGTAAAAAACTATTGCTATGGTTAATCTTATTTTTTTTAATTACCTTTAGTAATATCCTAATTAATAATTATTTAGTTTAAAAAAGTTATTTTTTATTATAATTAAAGCGACACTAAATTTTAAACAGAACCTTAATGGGTTAATTTATAACTAAAACCAATATTATGAACTTTTCAATTAAAAAACACGACCACTTAAACCATAAGATTGTTTTGAGTAAGAACTTTATTCTAGTGCTATGCCTCGGCTTTATTATGTTTTCCTGTCAAGAACAAACCATACGTTACACGCAAAACTCTAAAGAAATTGAAACGGTAAAACAAACGATCTCTCACTACGACTTGAATAAATGGGATAGTTTGGTTTTAAACTATGCAGATACTGCAAAAATTTACTACAATACTAGAAAGGATGTTTTAAATCCTAAAGAGCTAAAAACCTTTTTTACAAGAAATGACAGTTATATCTCTACTAGAGCTTTTGAAGATGAAAGTAGAGAATACGAAATGATTGAAGACAATAATGGCAAAATATGGGTTAACTTTTGGGGCTTATGGAAAGGCAATTTAAAAGACAATAATAAGGGTATTGTTATTCCTGTTCATATTACCTACCAATTTTACAAAGATAAAATAGTGGAAGAATTTGGGTATTGGAATTCTGCTGAACTTACAAATGAAATTCAAGCTATTAAAAATAAAAAAATAGAACTAGATGAGATTGATGCCATTGAAGAGATTCAAGAAATACCAGACATTGATGAATTATAAATTTTAATAAAAGGTTTATCATTTATTATACTTTCATAAACTCACTATAATGTTCAAATTAAAACAGTTAGTGTAATTTTGGCTTATCGAAAACTATTCTCTATTAATAGTATTACTCTCTAATTGTACCGTTAAAGTGATTAACTTTTGAGTTAATAGGATTTCCAGTAACACGTCTAAAAGAGGCCAATTGGCCACAATGCCAAATGGCATCGCTTATTGGTCCATTAATGTTATTCCAATACTGAATTTCGTTTGTTCCAAAAATAATTTTATACTGCGAGATATCTTTACTCGTTCTTAAAATATCTGCTGCTTGTTTTAAATTTTTTAGTGTTTTTGATCTTAATTCTATATACGATAGTTCCGTTTTTTCTCCTCTTGAATTTGATGTTTTTAAAGTTGAGTTTAATACGATTAACGATAAGTCGTAAATATGTTTAATAGTCTCAAAAGAAGTTCTTACGGAGTCATTTGGTTTGTAAACTAAATCTTTTTCAGTTAAACCTTCGCTAGCCCAATAAAATCTAAAACCTAAAGCATCTACTTGTCTTGCAGCTACTGTTCCAGCTGTATATTCTTTTGATGCTTCTGGGAGTTCGTAGTAAGGTAGTTTTGTTTTTATTTCTTGAGCTGAAAGACTCGTTGTTATTATTAATGCTAAAAAGAGGATTTTGGTTTTCATTTTTAAATTTTATAAATCTAAGATTTAGTTTGAATTTTTTGTTTTGTTCCAATTATAAAATAAAGTAAAGTTCCTATCAATCCTAAAAATATAGTAATCAATATCCAAATTAGTTTATCATTTTCACCTTTAAAATCACTTTTCACGATATCTACAATAGCTATTATTGGAAAAATTAATACAACACATATTAAAATTAATTGAATCGGTCCAATGGCTCCTAGGTAAATCATAATCTTTAATTTTTAATTTAATCCTTAATTTCTTCAACATTACTAATAGTAACCGTTCCATATTTATCGAACAGATAAATTAAACTCGTCATGGTGGCAGCGCCAAGTTCTAATTCTCTTTTATTAACAGTATCAAACGTATCGTTAGAGGCGTGATGATGATCGAAATAACGTTGTGAATCTGGACGTAAACCTGCTAAAACAATGTTGTCGTTTTTTAAAGGTCCTATATCTGCTCCACTATAACCTTTTTCGAAATAATGAATTAAATAAGGCTTAAATAATGGTTCCCAACTGAGTACTTTATCCATATTAGCATCACTACAATCGAAGCTAAAACCTCTAGGTGTAAATCCTCCAGAATCACTTTCTAAAGCAAATACATGGTATTCGTTTTTACGTTTTGCTTCTTCGGCATATTTTTTCCCACCTCTTAATCCGTTTTCTTCGTTCATAAAAAGCACAACACGAATAGTTCTTTTTGGCTTGATTCCGCTTTCTTTTAATAAACGTAAAACATCCATAGATTGTACAACTCCTGCACCATCGTCATGAGAGCCATCACCTAAATCCCAAGAATCTAGATGACCACCAACTACCATGTATTCGTTAGGGAATTCGCTTCCTGTAATTTCTCCAATAACATTGTAAGACAAAACATCTTCAAATTGTTTACAACTTTGCTTAAAATAAAATTCTAAATTTTTGTCTTTTTTTAAAACTTCTGACAGTTTGTTTGCATCATTTGTACTTATTGCTGCAGATGGTATACGCTGGCTGTTTGGCAAATCCATATAACTCATACTTCCTGTATGTGGAAAATCGTCTTGACGCAGATTTAAAGAACGCACGATTACTCCTACTGCTCCTAGTTTTCCTGCTTCGTATGCTCCTGCATAACGCTGTTTAGAACAACCTCCATAAGCTTCGAAGGTGTTAATTAATTCAGGATTCATTGCGCCATTAAAAAACACTATTTTTCCTTTTACTGCTAAGCCAAGTGTTGCTAATTCTTCGAAACTTTTAACCTCTACTACTTGCGCTTTTAATCCTGACTCTGGTGTTGCTACAGAACCTCCAAGTGCACAGATATTTACATTTTCTCTTTCTCCTCTAGTATCGAAATACGCTATTTCCTTCTCTCCACGTTCCCATTTTGGCACCATAACTTCTTGAAGCCACACGTTATCTAAACCCAGTTTCTCTAATTCACTTTTTGTGTATTGAACCGCTTTATCAGCATTAGTAGAACCCGACAATCTACCTCCAATTTGGTTGGATAAATAATCTAACCAAACATAAGCTTTTCCATTGGTTAAAGATTGGCTGTAAATAGTTTTTACAGTTGCATCATCGCTTTGTGCAAAAGACAAAATACTACTAAACAAGACTAGTAAAAGTGTATTTTTTTTCATGTTATTCATTATTTAATTCCTGACGGTAAACTTCGATATTTGCTTTTGTTTTGGCGTCTAATTCTGGTTCTTTAATGTCTTCGTATGCTTTTAAAGTGTTATACAAAATAGTGGCTACTGTTAATCTTGCTACAGGCTTATTATCTGCTGGAATATTAAACCAAGGAGCATGTGCTTTACTTGTTCTGTTAATAGCATCTTCATAACATTCCATATACTTATCCCAAAGTTTACGTTCTTTTAGGTCTCCTGCAGAGAATTTCCAGTTTTTATGTTTTAAATCTAAACGACGTAATAATCTTCGTTTTTGCTCGTCTTTAGAGAGATTCATAAAAAATTTAAAAATCACTGTTCCATTTTCTGCAAGGTGTTTTTCGAAATTATTTATTTGCTCGAACCGTTTGTCCCAAAAAGCATCGTTTACATCTTCAATAGAATGTATATTTGGTAATTTTTCACCAAGTATATAATTAAGATGCACTCGCGTTACCAATACATTTTCGTAATGTGTACGATTATGAACGCCAAACTTTCCTCTTGCAGGTAAAGCTAAATAGTGTCTCCATAAATAGTCGTGTTTTAACTCCAATTCTGTTGGTACTTTAAAACTCATAACTTCTACTCCACGAGCATTAAAGTCTTTAAAAACTTCACGAATTAAAGTGTCTTTTCCAGAAGTATCCATGCCTTGTAAACATACCAAAATAGAGTATTTACCATGAGCATAAAGTGTATCTTGAAGTTTACCAAGTTTTCTTCTTATTTTACGTAATTCATCTTTTACCTCATCGTCTCCTGTCTCTAAATCTATTCTTGATGGTAAGTTAGACAGCTTAATTTGTGATATAATTTTATGATTTTTTATTTCAATTTTTTTCATGCGCTTTAAATATTGTTTAAATATAACGAAGATTTCATACTTTAGCACATTCAATTATTAATTTGAAAAAACTATCGCTTTTTCTTTCTTTATTTTTGTTTGTGAGTCTCTTTAGTTTTTCTCAAGAAAATACGAGTTCAGAGCCTTTTATAAAAGAAAATATTACAAAACCAAGTATTCTATCTACGCATACTTTTGGTGTTTATTTTTCTAGATTACAAGGTCATTTTAATTCTAAACCCTTAAAAAACAAAACACTCTCTTTAAGTTTAGAAAGTGGAAATGTATGGTCTCCAGGCATAAAAGTTTACATTCCTAAAAGTGAAGCTGACAGAGCAATTGCCAGAACTTATAATTGGGATCAAGCGCATAGAGGGTTTGATGGTCGCTCTTATGAAAAAGACTCTTTTAGCACCAAAAACGATGGCGTAATAAAAGGCTTAAGAGGAAACTTAAATTTTAAACTTGCAGAAAAACATGAATTACAAATAGGCTTTAGAGCCTTTCTTTTAACAAAAGGAAAAGCTCCATTTACACTATTAACAGGAGATAAATTTATAGAAAGTTTTCATAGTAATATTGCTGGTGGCGAAGATCCGTTTGATAGAAAAGTTTTTGGATTAGAACAAGCAGGTATAGAATATACTGATAGGAATGGAAATAGCTTAAAAGTAGATAACGGAAACTTATTTGCAACAGGACTTGAAACAGCCTACTATTATTATCCTGAAAGTTTAAGCAATAAAAACAAACGGTTTTATGTAAACTTTGGTGCACATTTAGGTATTAATTTATCTAGCAGTAACTCTTCATTAGACTTTGGGTTATCTGGAAATGCATTAAAAACATTTGTTATTAACGATAGAAGTAATTTTAATGTTGGTACAAGTTTAGGTGTTTTAAAGAAAGCTTTAGCTGACTTTAAAAGTGATAATCTGGAATTTGGTACTAATAATTTTATTGCAAATTCTGAAACAGCTTTAGAGTACAGCTTAAGAACTAAGAGTGCAAATGTGCATAGTTTTGGTGTTATTTTTTACATTCAAACAAGTTTAAACAAAAAAGAAGAACTTGAATATATTGTTCCAATAAGAGATCCTTTAGCCTTTAATTCTTGGGGACATGGTGCAACTAATTTGTATAAAAACAATGATTACTGGTCCCTAATTTATTCTTACACAAAAAAAGGAGTAACTTTAAGTTTTTATCTTCAACAAGATTTTACTGTTATTAATATTCCTGACGTTCAAACTGGATTTGGAGTACAATTTGGTCTTTAACTTCTAGTTGTTTAATAATTATTTACTTGCAAATAATTTAACATCTTGCTCGCTTACTTCTACTCCACCAAGAATTATTAATCTTTCGATTACGTTTCGCAGCTCTCTAATGTTTCCTGTCCAATCGTATTCTTGTAATAATTTTATGGCTTTCGCCGAAAAACGCTTTTCTATTGTTCCTTGTTCGCCTGATATTTTCTTAGTAAAGTGATTAATCAATAGAGGAATATCGTCTCTTCTTTCGTTTAGTGCAGGAACTTTTACAAGAATGACAGCTAATCTATGGTATAAGTCTTCACGAAATCTACCGTCTGCTATTTCCTTTTTTAAGTTTTTGTTAGTTGCTGCTACAACACGAACATCTACTTTTATATCTCTGTCGCTGCCTACTCGCTGAATTCTACTTTCCTGCAAAGCACGCAGTACTTTTGCTTGTGCAGATAAGCTCATATCTCCAATTTCATCTAAAAAAATGGTGCCTCCATTTGCTGCTTCAAACTTGCCTGCTCTGTCTTTTGCAGCACTTGTAAAAGCTCCTTTTACATGACCAAACAACTCGCTTTCTATTAATTCGCTTGGTATTGCAGCACAATTAACTTCAATCATTGGTCCTTTTGCACGTGTGCTTTTTTCGTGTAACCAGTGTGCAACTAATTCTTTTCCTGTTCCGTTTGGTCCTGTAATTAATACACGTGCATCTGTTGGTGCAACTTTATCTATTATGTCTTTAATTTGAGAAATAGCATCACTTTCACCAACCATTTCGTACTTTTTGCTAACTTTCTTTTTAAGAATAGTATTTTCTACAACCAATTCTTTTCTATCTAAAGCATTTCTGACTGTATTTAGCAAACGGTTTAAATCTGGTGGTTTTGAAATATAATCAAAAGCACCTAAACGCATGGTATTTACTGCTGTATCCAAGTCACCATGACCAGAAATCATGACCATAGGAATCTCTGGTTTTATTTTTTTGGTTGCTTCCAGTACTTCAACACCATCCATTTTTGGCATTTTTATATCGCAAAGCACAAGATCGAAATCTTCTTTTTTTATTTTTTCGATTCCTGCCAAACCGTCTTCGGCTTCAAATAATTCGTATTTATCATTTTCTTCAGATAGAATTTTTATTAAAACTCTTCTAATTGCAGCTTCGTCTTCTATTACTAATATTTTTGGCATTATATTTTAAATTTAATTCCTGTTCTTAAGTAAAATGCGTTTACATTGTCTAATTTATAAACTTCTTCTCTATTCTCATCACGTAATCTATTATTCATATTTATTGTATAACCAGTATAGGCATACCATATTAAATGGTTTGTTAAACAATATTCGTAGCCTAATCCTGCGATTACTACAGAAAGCGAAATACTTTCTGCTTGATTACCTCCTTCAATAACAATACCATCTTGAATGTTTGCAAAATAACCATCGATACCAACAAACGTTTGCAAAATACTTTGTTCACTAAAAAAATATTTTACGTTAGTTTTTGGGACTCCAAGATTATAAGACCATTGGTTGTTTATACGTCTATAATAACTTATAAATGGTAACGGTAATGGTACACCTATTGTACTATTATAAGTAAGACCTAAAATTAATCGATACGGTTTGTTTATAGTTTCAGACTTTGTTTTATCATTAATGGCATAAATACCTCCATTTATTAAAAAATCATCTCCTGTAATTTCATGCCTTAGCGTTGATGCTATTCTGGGAGAAATTTTAACGCCTAATCGCCAACCACTTTTTAGTTTAAAAGTATAGCCAACATTTAAATCTATAACATGTAAACGGTTTAAATTTGAGGTATCAAATGGGTAATTATCTTCAATATCAAAGGCTATTCTACTATATTCTCCACCAACAATAAGGTAACAATCTTCTGATGTTTTTATTGGATAATTTACTAAACCTCTAAATCGGTTAAAACTATCTTCGGAATTACTTTTAGGTATATAAGAATATTCCAAACGCGCTAAATCTGTAAGTTGAGCAAATGTGTTTTTTGATGCAACAATAGAAAAAAATATAAGAAAGAACTTAACCGTTTGGTATTTCATAAATTGATTATTCGAATTAAGATTGCTTTGAAGACATTTTTAATTGAATATCCTGATTCTCTTTTTGAATAACATGCACATCGCGTTGTGGAAATGGAATACTAATGTTATTTTCTCTAAAAAGTTTATCTATTGCAAAGCGTATTTCACTTTTAGGAAATCTTGCATTAAAACTATCTTCTATAGTAAATGCGACTCTAAAATTTAACGAGCTTTCCCCAAAATCTGTAAATATTACACGAGGTTCAGGTTGCTTAAATACTAAACTTGAAGATTTTGCTGCTTTGATTAATAATTTTTCAACCAGTCTTACATCACTTCCATAAGCTACTCCTACATCTATAGTTTCTCGTGTTGAAGAACCATTTTGTGTCCAATTATATAAACTGTTAGTTAAATATAAATGGTTTGGGATGACTAGTACTTTATTATCTATTGTAACAGCTCTTGTAGTTCGTAGTTTTATTTCCTCTACTCTACCAACTTTTCCTTCTATTTCTATAATATCTCCAACATGCACAGATTGGTCTACTAAAATAAAAATTCCAGAAATAATATCTTGAAATAATGTTTGTAATGCTAAACCAACACCTATTAATAATGCTGCTGATGCGGCAAAAATAGCAGTAACATTAATACCTAAAGAACTTAATACTACTAAAAAAACAATAATATAAATTAACCATCTGGCAAAAGAAAATACTGTAGTAAATTTTGCTCTATCCTCAATAGGCATATGGCTGGTTAACAACTTCTTTAACCAGCGTAGTACAAAAGTTGTTAGCATTAAAACAGCTATAACTAGTATAATGTATTTTATTTTTAAAATTCCAGTTACTGTATCATTTTCGTTAGTAAAAGTATAAAGAGGGTAATTTAATAATTCAACAAATTTCTCCCACAGACTACTCTCGCTAATAACCTCGCCAACTTTCTCTACTTCTTTTTCTATTTTATTTGTTACCGTTTCTTGCATTTTACTAATATCTAATCCATTTTAAAAGTTCTTTATAAGTTGGCTTTTTACCATACATTAAAATACCAACTCTGTAGATCTTGGAGGCTAACCATATTGTAAATATAAATGTACCAATTAAAATTAACAATGAAAGTATTTGTTGCCAGATAGGAACACCAAACGGAATACGCATAAGCATAACCACTGGAGATGTAAAAGGAACAAAAGAAAATATTGTTGCAACTGTTCCATGAGGATCTCCAACTACTGTAAAACCTCCTACATAAACAGCCAAAATTAAAGGCATAATTATAGGCAGCATAAATTGTTGGGTATCTGTTTCGTTGTCTACAGCTGCACCAATGGCAGCATATAAAGAACTGTATAATAAATAACCACTTATAAAAAACAAAATAAATGCTATAATTAAGTTGGCTAATGGCATATTAAAAAACGCACTTATAAATAATTGCGCATCTGTATTCGAATCTGGATTTTGCATGGCTTGCGTCATGAGGTCTTGTTGAGGCGTATTTATTTGAGTAAAATCAATATCGAAAATTAAAGATGCAATAACCATAAGAATGCTTCCTAGTAGTATCCAAATTGCAAATTGTGTAATTCCAGCTAATGTGGTACCAATAATTTTTCCTAACATAAGCTGTATTGGTTTAACTGAAGAAATAATAACCTCTATTATTCTACTGGTTTTTTCTTCTATTACAGAACGCATAATCATATTACCATAAATAATAATAAACATAAATAATAGGTAACCAGCTGCTCCACCAAAAATAAGCTTAACTAAACTATCGGCTTTAGAAGTTTTTTCTCCTGTAAAGTTTTCTTGATTTATAGTAATATTGGTTTCTGCATTTTTTAGAGTTGCTATATCAACACCTTTGCTTTTTAAATTCAATTCTTTTAAACGCTGTTCTATCTTATTTTCTAATCCTGTTATAATTTCTAGAGAAGGGGTTTCAGCAGAATAAAACTCTACATCAACATTTTTTTTTGCTTCAATAGGCATTGAACCAGTAGTTGGTTTAAAGTCTTTAATATAAAGCAAACCGTAACTTTCTTGTGCTTCTACAATGGCTTTAGCTTGTTCTAAAGTAAGATTATCTAGTACTGTATATTTTATAGTTTTGGTGTCTTGAAATACTGTTTTAATTTCATTAGTGTAGTCTAAAACACTAATGTTTTTTTGTTTATTATTGTTTAACTGAGACAAATAAGCGACTACAGAAAATAGAGCAATCATTATTAACGGACTTAAAAAAGTCATAATTATGAAGGCCTTATTTCTTACTTTAGTAAAGTATTCGCGTTTTATTATAAGTGGTAAATGATTCATGTTTTTAATTATTCTTTACTGCTTGAATAAAAATATCGCTTGCACTTGGTATTAATTCTACAAAATGAGACACTTCTCCTTTTGAAGTTAAATAACTTAATAGTTGATTTGCAGATTCGCTTTCTGAAAGCTTTATATTAAGTTTTAAACCATTGTCTAAGGTTTTAAAGTCTGCTGGAGAGGTTGTGAATTTTTCTGAGAGTAAACGTTCTAACATTGGAATATTATCTGTATTCATTCCTACTTCGAAAGTATTAGTTTTATATTGCCTTTTAATAGCATTTAAGTTACCATCTAAAATCTTGTTCGATTTATTAATTAATGCAATATGATCGCAAAGTTCCTCTACAGATTCCATTCTATGGGTCGAAAAAATAACAGTTGCTCCTTCTTCTCGAAGTCTTAAAATTTCGTTCTTTATAATGTCTGCATTTATTGGGTCGAAACCAGAAAAAGGCTCATCGAAAATCAATAATTTTGGTTCATGTAAAACGGTTACTACAAATTGAATTTTTTGTGCCATTCCTTTGGACAGCTCTTGTATTTTTTTGTTCCACCAATCTCCAATTTCTAACCTTTCGAACCACATTAATAAACGTTTTTTAGCTTCAGCTTTATCTAAACCTTTTAATTGAGCTAGGTACAATGCTTGTTCACCAACTTTCATGGTTTTATATAAACCACGTTCTTCTGGTAAGTAGCCAATATTTTGAATATGTTGTCTTTGTAAAGGTTCACCATCTAAAAACACCTTACCAGTATCTGGCATTGTTATTTGATTGATAATACGTATTAAAGTAGTTTTACCTGCTCCATTAGGCCCAAGAAGTCCAAATATGCTTCCTTTTTCTACAGCAATAGAAACGTTGTTAAGCGCTGTAAAATCTCCAAATGTTTTAGAAACTGATTGTGCTTCTAATAGTATACTCATAGATGAATCTGTTAGTTGTGTAAATATAGAAAATGTTAGTATGTAAGCGCTGCTGTTTAGATTTAATTTAACGCTGTTTAGGTGAAATAATGCCTATTAAAGTTAAAAGGAGATTTCAACCGTTAATGGATTAAAAATTACTTTTTCATTCTTGTTTGTGTTTTGAACTTATAAAAACAAAACCTTATTAAAAACAAAACCCACCCTTTACGCAAATAAAGGATGGGAAAAAATTGCTATGAAAAAGAAAAATTACCATTGGCGCAAACCAATGATAAATCAAATATACTATTTTTTGTTTAACTATTGCTTTTTTGATTAAATAAGTTAGTTTTTTAACATAAAAAAAATCTGAAAGTGTGTTTCAGATTTTTATTTTAAGCTCTACTAGTGTTAAGAAAACATGTCTTTTACCTTCTCAAAAAAAGACTTGTCGCTATGTTCTGGCTTGGGAGAAAAATGTTCGTCATCTTTCATTTTTTCAAAAAACTCTTTTTGTTCTTTGCTTAATGTTTTTGGTGTCCATACATTAACATGTACCAATAAATCGCCTTTACCATAACCATTAATGCTAGGAATACCTTTTCCGCGTAAGCGTAAAATTTTACCAGACTGTAAACCTGCTTCTATTTTAATACGTACTTTTCCGGTAACTGTATCTATTTCTTTAGAAGCGCCTAATATGGCATCTGGCAAACTTACATACAAATCGTAATGCAAATTATCACCTTCACGTTGTAAAGTTGGATGATTTTGCTCTTCTATAGCAACAAGTAAGTCTCCCGCAATTCCATTTCCTGGTGCATCATTTCCTTTACCAGAAACCTTAAGTTGCATACCATCTACAACTCCTGCTGGTATTTTTACAGCAATAGCTTCTTCTCTTACTATTAATCCTTGGCTATCTGCTCCTGCTGGTTTTTTATCTATAGTTTGTCCTGCTCCAGAGCACGTAGGACATGGACTTGCCGTTTGCATTCTACCCAATATGGTATTTGTAACTCTAGTTACTTGACCAGAACCATTACATGTGCTACAACTTTTATAGGTTGTTCCTTCTGCTTGAACTTTACGTTTTACTTTAATTTTTTTCTCAACACCATTAGCAATTTCTTCTAGTGTTAATTTTACACGAATACGTAAATTACTACCTTTTACACGACGTTGTTGTTGCTGTCCTCCAAATCCAGAGAAACCACCTCCACCAAAACCGCCTCCAAAGATATCTCCAAATTGGCTGAATATATCGTCCATATTCATTCCACCACCACCAAAGCCAGCACCTCCTTCGAAGGCTTGGTGTCCAAATTGGTCATAACGTGCTTTTTTATTTTCGTCGCTTAATATTTCGTAGGCTTCTGCTGCTTCTTTAAATTTAGCTTCTGCATTAGCATCGTCTGGATTTTTATCTGGATGAAACTCAATTGCTTTTTTTCTGTAAGCTTTTTTTATTTCGGCAGTAGTAGCATTTTTGCTAACACCAAGTATGTCGTAATAATCTTTTTTTGCCATATTATTTATTTAGTTTTAAGCTATCAACTCTTGCCTTTTAGCTTGCAAAGCTGTATTTAATTTATTGTCCAATAACTACCTTAGGAAAACGAATTACTGTATCGCCTAGCGTATATCCTTTTTCTACAACATCAATAATTTTTCCTTTTAGGTCTTTACTTGGAGCAGGAACTTGAGTTATAGCTTGATGAATCTCAGAATCGAATACGTCTCCTTTTTTAACTTCTACAGCTGCTAAACCTTTTTGACTTAAGGTAGTAAGTAATTTTTGATATATTAAAACAACACCTTTTCTAAGTTCTTCGGCTTCTTTATCATCTTCAATATGCATTAATGCACGCTCAAAATCGTCTAAAATAGGTAACATTGACACCATGACATCTTTACTCGCTGTTTTAAATAACTCGATGCGTTCTTTAGACGTTCTTTTTTTATAATTTTCGAATTCGGCAAACAATCTTAAAAACTTATCTTTTTCTTGTCCTAATTCTTGTCTAAGACTGTCTTCAACAGATAATGCTTCAACTTCAGCATTTTCTTCGACTGTTGCAGCATCTACTAGTTCTTCTGCTATATCTTCTTTTGTATCTTTTGTTTTGCTCATTTGTGTACTTTTTTAATACCTAATTCAATTGGCAAAAGTACTGCCATTATTATAAAAATGTCAAAATGTCATTATCTTTTTTTTTAATTTTTGCTGCAATACCTTTAAAAGAAAATCTAATGAAATAGTTTTATTAAATTTTTAAGAAAAGTTTAAGTATTTTCCATGGAATATTTATTTACATTTGCTGCTCAAACTAATAAAATAATTAAAATGAAAAAACAAGTATTAAATATCTTTACAGTATTAGCTTTAGGTTTAGCTGTAGTTGGTTGTAAAAACGAAAATCAAGCGGAAACTTCTGAAGCAAAAGAAGTTGCAGAAGTAGCTGTTGAGGCAAAGTACAAAGCTATTGCTGAAGAATCTATGATCATGTGGGAAGCTAACAAAATTGTTGGTGGACACTCTGGAACAATCAACCTATCTAATGGTGTGATTGAGACAAAAGGAAATGCATTAGTTGGTGGAAATTTTATTTTTGATATTGCTACGCTAGCAAATACAGATATTGAAGATGCTGAACAAAAAGCAAAATTAGAAGGCCATTTAAAGGCTGATGACTTTTTTGATGTTGAAAAATTCCCAAATGCTTCTTTCGAAATTACTAGTGTTGAAGGAGATAACGTAAGTGGAAACTTGATGATGAAAGGCATTAAAAAGAATATTACTATTCCTGTGAAAGTTGGTATGAATGAAGATATGATGACTATTACTAGTGATGTTTTTACAATTGATAGAACAGAATGGGATATTAAATACAACTCTGGAAAATTTGTTGATCCTGCAAAATTAGGAGACTACATGATTAAAGATGATGTAGAGTTAAAAATCTCTGTAACTGCTAAGAAAGCCTAGTTAGATTTTTCTATATAATTTTATAAAGCCATATCGAAAGATGTGGCTTTTTTGGTTTTTGGGATATTTTACTTTGTAAAAAAAAAGCTAGTTTCGTTTACAAAAGATATTCAACAGTGAAGCGTTTTCATATCTCAGAACTTAAAAGAAACTAACCTACACCAACTCCTCCAAAGCTGCATCCAAATTAACATACTTAAACTCAAAACCAGAATCTTCAATTTTTTTAGAGCTTACGCGTTGGCTTTCAAAAAGTATAATATGCATTTCGCCTAAAACTAATTGCATTGCAAACTTTGGAATATTTGGTAAAAATAAAGGTCTTTTCATTTTTTTTGCTATAACTTTAGTTATTGTATTATTTGTTGCTGGATTTGGAGCAACACCATTATAAATACCTTCTAAATTACGTTGTAAAACATGCATAAAAATTCCTGCTAAATCGTTTAAGTGCACCCAAGACATCCATTGTTTTCCGCTTCCCATTACTGCTCCAGCTCCAAATTTTATTGGTTTCGCTAATTCTGGAAAAGCACCTCCTTTATTAGAAAATACTATACCAATTCTAACTTTAGACACTATAATATTTAGCGTTTTAAAAGTGTCTACAACTTGCTCCCAAGCTTCTACAACTTGCCCAAGAAAAGATGTGCTTATTTCTTTTTCGTCCTCAGAATAGTAATTCGTGAGAGAATCTGGATAATAACCAATAGCACTTGCAGAGATAATTTGCTTTATGGTATTAGAATTGTTCTTTACAGTGTCATGAAGTAAAGCTGTAGTTTCTAATCTACTATTTATTATAGCTTGTTTGTGTGCTTTTGTCCAACGTTTAGAAATACTTGCACCAACTAAATGTATTATAGTATCTACATCTTTTATGCAATTAACATCTATTTTAGATTGAGAAGGATTCCAATAGAAACCTTGATAATTAGAATTGTTTTCGATTTTAGACTTACTGGTTGTTAAGTAATTTACTGCAATACCTTTTGCATGACAGTTTTTTACAATTTCACTTCCTATTAATCCTGTTGCGCCTGTTATGAGTACTCGCATTTCTTTTTCTATAAAAATACGACTTAGTATTTACTTTGTTAAATATTTAAAATGGATTTAACAATAATAATGAACTTTCAGGTTTTAACTTTATGTATTCTCTATACAATTCCTCATACTTCGAAATCAATCGAAATAACACATCATGATTTTACAGCTCTAAGCATGTGTCTTTTTCCTGGTGGACCTTCTACTTTTGTGACTGTAAATCCTACCGAAAGCATTGCACGTCTGGCATGACCTTGCGCACAATAGGTAACTAAAATACCACCTATTTTCATAGCATTATACATGTTTTTAAAAATGGCTTCTGTCCATAATTCTGGTTGCACTCGTGGTCCAAAAGCATCAAAATAAATAACATCGAATTGGTTTTCGGCTACTATTTCAGAAAACTGTTTTTGTTGTTTTTTTAACTGGAAATTTTTAGAAATTGAAGTATTTTCTTCCCAATTACAAATATGAATTTTATTAAATAACTCTTGATGCTTTAATGCTTCGGTATAGTTTAATGCTTTTAATTCTTCTCTTGAAACTGGAAAGCCTTCTACTCCAACATAATGACAATTTAAGTTTTGTGTTTGGGCTTCAATAGCTGTTAAAAAGGCATTTAAACCTGTACCAAAGCCAATTTCTAAAATAGAAATTTGTGAGAGGTTTACATAAGCTTCAGAAGCACAAAAAAAAGCTAAGCCATGTTTTAAATAAACATGCTTAGCTTCTTGTATTGCACCATGAGTAGAATGGTATTGTTCGTTCCACTCTGGAATATGGATGGTTTTAGAACCATCGCTTGTTATTATTATTTCACGTTTCAAAAAAAACTATTTAATTAATAGTTTCTTAATTCTTGGTATTGGTCCTGTACATTCTGTTTGGTGACAAGAAATACAAATACCAACTGCGTTATTAAAACGATCTTTAACTGGCATTGCAGATTCTGAATTAAAAACATCTTGTTCTGCTACAATGTAAAGCTTTGAAAAAGCTTCAAATTTCGCATTTCTTTTTTTAAAATCTGAAAGTTGTGCTGTGTGAATTTTTAAAAAATCTGTAGGAAATACTTCAGGTGTATTTCCTGCAAGTATTTCGTTTTTAATTTTAAGATTTTCGGCATACATTTCATTCATAAGTGTTGACATTTCAGAAGGTTGGTACATGTCGTACAATTTCTTTCCTGCAACGTTCTCTTCAATATTTTCGTTCTTTTCTTTAGAATTACAACTAAAGATAAAAGCGAAACAAAAAATGTAAACTAAATATTTCATGTGTTTATTCTTCTACTAATAAAACACCATCTGCTTCAAAAGAATATGTTTTTTTAGATTCTGTTATTGCTGCAATTTCTTCTGCTGTTTTACCTGCATCTTCTGCATAATGGCGTAACTCTTCTACAGGAACTTCATTTACATATGCTTTTCCGTTAATTATAACTTCTTGTCCTGCAATGTTTTTAGGCATAAAAAAACCGTAATCTTTAAACTTAACCATTACTTGTTCTCCATTGTCTAAATCTAACTTCATCCAGCATCCTTTTGCTTGACAAACTTCGGCAACTTTAGCAGTCATTTTACTGTCTATACTATCGCCAACTTTCATTGCTTTATAATGTTCTGCTATAGATTTTGCTGCGATAGCATCATCTGCAATAATTTCTTTACCAAAAGATTTATAGTTTAAAGCCATCTCTTCAGTCGTTTCAACAACCTCTGTTTTTTGCTCTTCTTTACAAGCCATAAAGCTTAAAACCATAACCAACACTAGAATATAATTTTTCATTTTATTTGTTTAATAATTAATATATTTATCTTTTAACAAAGATAGTATTTTAAGATGAATTTTAGATTTCTTAACGCTTAAATTTGTATTTTTGCAAAATATAATGAAGCATTAATTTCATGGGAAACATAACAAAAGAACAAATAGAAATCACTAAAGTAAACACCTCTAAAATCGAAAGTATAGATTTTAACAATCTTGCTTTTGGTCAAGTGTTTTCAGATCACATGTTAACATGCGATTATATTGATGGCAAATGGCAAATGCCAAAAATAGAGCCTTTTGCTCCTATTAGTTTAATGCCATCTGCAAAAATATTTCATTATGGTCAATCTATTTTTGAAGGTATGAAAGCTTACAAAGATAGTAATGATGATGTGTTTTTGTTTAGACCAATGGAAAATGTAAAACGTCTTAACATCTCTGCTAAACGTTTGGCTATTCCAGAAATTCCTGAAGATTATTTTATGGAAGGTTTAAAAGCGCTTCTTGACTTAGAGAAAGATTGGATTCCTACCAAAGAAGGAAGTTCTCTATACCTTAGACCTTTTGTTTTTGCTACTGGTGAAGGATTTCATGCCTCGCCTTCAAATGCCTATAAATTTATTTTGGCTTGCGCTCCTTCTGGTCCTTATTTTTCTGGAAAAGTAAAAGTTTTAATAGAAGAGACCTATTCTCGTTCTGCAAATGGTGGTGTTGGTTATGCAAAAGCTGGAGGTAATTATGCTGGGCAATTTTACCCAACACAATTGGCAAAAGACAAAGGCTACCAACAGGTAATTTGGACAGACGATACATCTCACGAATATATTGAAGAAGCTGGAGCTATGAATGTTTTTGTTCGTATTAACGACACCTTGTTAACCTCTCCAATTAGCGAGAGAATTCTTGATGGCGTAACAAGAAAGAGTATTCTAGATATTGCAAAAGCGGAAGGCATAAATACAGAAGTAAGAAAAGTAAAAGTAAGTGAACTTGTAGAAGCTGCTAAAAATGGCAGTTTAAAAGAAATATTTGGAGCAGGAACAGCAGCAGTAATTTCTCCAATTTCTGGATTTGGGTTTAGAGGTGAAGATTACGAAATTCCTGAGATAGATAACGCTTATGCTACAAAACTTAAAAATAGAATTGTAAAAATACAAACGAATAAAACAGACGATCCTTTTGGCTGGAGAGTAAAGGTATAATATACGTTTGATAGATAGATATAAAAATCAGCCTTTGGGTGATTTTTTTTTATTTCTATTTATTCGAGTAATCACTGCAAACGAAACACTGATTATTGTTAGCCAAATACTACTTTTCTATTATCTCTTTAATATTTGGTTTAAAATAGTTTGGGCCTTTTAAAACCTTACCATCTTCTCTGTAAATGGGTTGCCCATCTTCGCCCAATTTACTCATGTTACTGCGTTGAATTTCGTTAAAGACTTCTTCAATTTTGTCCTGCATACCATGCTCTATAATAGTACCGCATAAAATATAAAGCATGTCGCCTAGAGCATCTGCAACCTCTACTAAATCATTATCATTTGCAGCTTCAAGGTATTCTTCATTTTCTTCTTTCATTAAATTATAGCGCAATGTGTTTTTAGAATGCCCTAAATTTGCTTTTGGAGATTCTAAATGTCCAATTTTAAATGCTGTATGAAATGCTTTTACTGCTTCTATTTTATTTTTCATATGTTTTGTAATTGTAAATTGTATTATATATTCGTATAGTTAAATTAATAATAATAAAAGCAGGAATCTTTAATTGAAATCGTTTTTACTGCAAGTATTCATTATTTTTGTATAAAAATACTACTATGTTTAGTACAGGACAATTAATTTTTGCCATTTGTTTTGCTATTGCCTTCATTACAGCTTTAGTGTACACTTACAGAAAAGACTTAAAGTTGCATAGACAATACTATAAAGGCTCTATTTGGATTTTGATTGCTTTTATTAGTTTTATTGGGCTTATTGCAGCTATAAAATTTATTTTTAAGTAAAAATTTTAATCAACTGATTAAAACGTGTTATTGTTTAAATTTTGTAAATTTGGATAGCTTCTTCTTGATTTTATACTTATGAAAGCCTTAAAATATATTTTCTTTCTCATACTAATTGCTATTGTAGCTTTAGCAATATACATTGCTGTCCAACCCAATACCTTTTCTGTTAGCAGAACGCGAACAATTAATGCACCAACAGCTGTTATTTACAATAACGTAAATGATTACAAAAATTGGGCTTCATGGTCTTCTTGGGTAGAAAAAGATCCAGAAATAAAAATAACATTACCAAAATTAACAAAAGGAGAAGGTGCTAGTTATTCTTGGGAAGACAAGAATGGTTTTGGCAAAATGGAAACCATTGAAACCAATACCAATAAATCTATAAACCAAGTTATGCAAATTGGAGAGTACCCAAAATCTTATGTTTTATGGACATTTAAACCAAACGATGACGGCTCTACAGATGTAACTTTGACAATTGAAGGCAAAGATTTACCATTCGATTTCAAAGCTTACAATATAGTTATGGGAGGAATGGAAAAACAAATTGGTCCAGATTACGAACGTAGTTTAGAGAAATTAGATAGTATTGTAATTTCAGATATGCAAAAATATAGTATTGTAGTAGACAAAGAAACAACACAACATAGTGGTGGTTTTTATATTTACAACACTGCAGCAACTTCGTTTGATGGGTTTAAACCCAAAATGGCAGCCATGCTTCAAGAGGTTATAGCATATGCAACAAATAACAATATCACAATGGCTGGAGCACCTTTTATTTTATATCATAAATGGGATGAAGCAAATAATACCATTATGTTTTCTTGTTCTATACCAACTACTGCGCGTGTTGTAACTACAGGAGAATCTATTTTAACAGGACAACTAGAGCCTTTTAAGGCAGTAAAAACTACACTTAATGGTGATTACAATAATCTAAAAGAAGCTTGGGACAAAACGATAAAGGCTATTGCAGATAGTGGATTAGAACAAGACGAAAATGGTGCATATATAGAATCTTATCTTAATTCTCCAATTAATACTCCCAATCCTGCAGATTTAAAAACAGAAATTTACATAGCAGTAAAATAAATATGAAAAACGTACTCCTTGTTTTTATTGGTGGAGGTTTTGGAAGTGTTTTACGCTACATCCTTAGTAGATGGCTAAACAATGCAGAAAACGGAATTCCTTACGGGACTTTTGCTGCCAACATTATAGGAAGTTTACTTATTGGTATTATTTTAGGTTTAGCTTTAAAGCACAATACACTAACCCAAAACCATACGTTGCTTTTAGCAACTGGTTTCTGTGGAGGCTTTACAACGTTTTCAACATTTGCATACGAGAACCAAGTTTTTTTAAAAGCTGGTGATTTTACAAGTTTTGCTATCTATACAGTAGCAAGTTTTGTGGTTGGTTTTCTTGCTGTTTTCCTTGGGATTTTTATGGTAAAATAAAAATATACGACGTTCTACGTATAGTATAACTCTCAAATAATTAAGAATTTTGATTTTATTAATCATAAAAACTTAATTATCATGAAAAAATTTATTTTAGGTATTGCCTTACTTGTTGTAAGCTTTACAAATGCACAAAACACATTAATTGTAGATCGAAATGTTTTTATAGACGATTCGCCTTCACACGTCTATACAACATTTGCATCAGCAATTGCTGGAGCATCTAATGGAGATACAATTCTAATACAACCTTCAAGTGGTTCTTATGGAAACATAACCATAAACAAATCTGTTACTGTTCTGGGTATGGGTTATGCACCAGAACTTAATAATGGTGAATCAACAACTACTGGAAATATTATTGTGAGTGCCAGTAATGTTAAAATTTCAGGAATTAATGTTGTTGGTACGATTTCAGCAGGAAATAGTGTTACAGATTTGTTAGTAGAAGATAACTTTATTTCAAGTGGTGTTTACGCTTCTTCTGGAGGTAATGCAGATATTACATTTAGAGGTAATGTTATTAGAAATCTAATAGTCTTAAATGGAACGCCTACTAATAGTACAAACATAACTATTACAAATAACCTTATTCAAAATTTAGCACAGAATGCACTAAAATATTTTAATGATACCACAATTTTTAATAATAATGTAATAATTGGAGATCAAGCATTTTCAGCTTATACTTTATTTTTCGCACCAAATAATCTGGTATGTCAAAATAATATTTGGCTATTTACTAGTAACGCAATGACTCAAGTGGACCAAAATGGAGGAAACCCAATAATACACAACAATTCTTTAACCTACCATTATGGAACACCAACTATTACAGCTTTAAATGGCACAGGTAATTTAGATAATCAAAATCCATTTTTTGCAAATATTCCTGCAAACAATCCATATTGGGCTGCAGATAATGACTATAATTTAGGCGCAAGTTCTGCTGGAAATGATGCTGGAACAGATGGAAATGATGTTGGTATTTATAATGGCTATTACGATTTTGATATGAGAGGTTACCCAACAGAATTGCCGTATTTATCCGAAATGACAATAAGTAATAATATGGTTCCAGGAGGTTCTAACTTAAATGTAAACTTAAAGGCAAACGCTAATAAAACTAACTAAAAACATCAAAATTATGAAAGCTTTATATACCTTTTTAATAGGCTGCTTTTGTGTTGGTGTAACTTTAGCTCAATCGGACATTTCTAGTTTAGAATATTTTTTTGATACAGATCCTGGCATTGGAAATTGAGTATCTATTGATATTGATCCAGATATAGAATTGTTAAATCAAAACTTTAATATTCCAACTACTGGATTATCTCAAGGAACACATAGATTATTTATGAGAGTTGTAAATGTAACTGGCTTAACAACTATGTACACTTATAAGACCTTCAGGATTTACGATGTTCCAACAATAAATCTAGACGATATTGTTGAAGCCGAATATTATTTCAATACAGATCCTGGTTTGGGAAATGGGACTAATATAGATGTTGCAGATGTAGCTTCTTTAAATGAAACCTTTAGCATTCCAACCACCAGTTTACCTATTGGCACACATCGTCTGTTTTTACGTGTGAAAAATAGTAATAACCAATGGAGTATGTATGACTATAAAACCTTTAGAATCCAAGATGTGCCAGATACTAATTTAGCAGATATTACAGATGCTGAATACTATTTTAATACAGATCCTGGCATAGGTAATGGTACAAACATTGATGTTGCTGATGTGGATTTATTAAATGAAAATTTCAGTATTCCAATAACAAGCTTACCTATTGGCACACATCGCATGTTTTTACGTGTAAAAAACAGCAACAACAAATGGAGTATGTACGACTACAAAACCTTTAGAGTTTCAGATGTACCAACAACAAATCTATCAGATATTGTGGAGGCTGAATACTATTTTAATACAGATCCTGGCATAGGTAATGGTACAAACATTGATGTTGCTGATGTAGCCTCTTTAGATGAAAACTTTAGTATACCTACTAGTAGTTTACCTATTGGTACACACAGAATGTTTTTACGTGTAAAAAACAGTAACAACAAATGGAGTATGTACGACCATAAAACCTTTAGAGTTTCGGATGTGCCAACTACGAATCTGTCAGATATTGTGGAGGCTGAGTATTATTTTAACACAGATCCTGGTTTGGGCAATGGAACAATTATAGATGTTGCTGATGTTGCTTCTTTAGATGAAAACTTTAGTATTCCAACCACAAGTTTACCTATTGGTACACATCGTATGTTTTTACGTGTTAAAAACAGTGATAATACTTGGAGCATGTATGATAATAAAACTTTTAGAGTATCAGATATTCCTTTAACTAATTCAGCTTCTATAATAACTGCCGAATATTTTATAGATATCGATCCTGGTTTTGGGAATGCTTCAGCGCTTTCTGTTTCTGGAGATGATTTAAATGAAAACCTCGTAATTCCAACTCCTGGAAATATCGCTCAAGGTGACCATTATCTGCATATTCGTGTACAAAATGCAGATGACACTTGGTCTTTATACGATAGGAAATTATTTGAAATTGACGGAACATTAGGTGTTGAAACAGAAACACTTTCTGAAGTTAACATTTATCCAATTCCTACTTCAGATTATATAAATATTAAAACACCTAATAATATTCAAATAAAAGCGATCACTCTAATAGATATTAATGGAAAAATAGTAATGCAATTACAAAATCAGTTTGAAAAAGTAAACATATCTAATCTACAACAAGGTATGTATTTATTGCAAATACAAACAGATATTGGAAAATTATCTAAACGTATTATTAAAAATTAAGTTAGTTTTTAGGGACTAAATAATTAAGGCGTCTAATACTCTTGTTAGGCGCTTTAATGTTTAGTAAACATCTTAACACCAGCTTCAATTCTTAAATCTAAAAAATTCTCAAGAGGTACTACTGGACAAGAATATCTTGGATTGTAGGCACAGTAAGGATTATAAGCTTCATTAAAATTTAAAACCATAGTGCTGCCTTCTGGTAAACTAGTATCTAAATAGCGTCCACCACCATAACTGTCTTCGCCATTGGTTTCGTCTATAAAAGGTAGAAACAGATGGTCTTTAAAGCCTTCTTTTTTTACGAGTTCAATATCTTGGTAGATATTTAATTTACAAGCTTTGTTTTTTAGCACAAAAGTTAGTTCTCCATACTTAACATACATTGGTTTTCTTTCTGTAGTCGTGGGCATTTCGAAAGGTGCTTCGTTAGGAGTTCTTTTAAAATTTGCGGTAACTACGTAAGTAGAATCAAATTTAAAAAATTCTAGAGCACTAAATGTTTTTCTGTCTTTTTCTGTTAAAGGCGATGTTGCAGCATCTTTAAATTTAGCATTCTGTTCTTTTTGGTATGCTGTGTCTCCCAAAAGCGGTTTTTTATCTTGTGCACAACCTAAAATCATTGTAAACAGAAAAGAAAGTAACATGATTTTTCTCATAATAAAATTGACTTTTTTCTTTTCAAAAGTACAACTTAAAATTTTTTTGTTTAGTTTTATACTATCAAAAATTAAAAATGAATACAGTCATTACATATTTTAAGCAACAGACCTCTTGTAGAAATACAATGTGGGCTCATTATATTTTATGATGATTTAAATATCAATTTATACAATATTAAAAGTCCAACTCTGCAGTTGGACTTTTTATTTGGCGATAATCGCCATTAAATAACATACTTATTTAAAAACCATGTTTAAAAATCCAACTTGAATGAAATAACACCAAACCAAACAAACCATGAAAAAACTTTACACTAATTACATCGATTCCTTTTCTGGTCTCTCTACAGAAATATGGTGGCTTGCATTAATTACTTTAATTAATCGTGCAGGTACAATGGTTATTCCTTTTTTATCAATATACTTAACCGAAGATTTAGAAATCTCAATGGGTAATGTAGGTTGGATTATGTCATGTTTTGGTTTAGGTTCTTTAGTTGGCACATGGCTTGGCGGCAAATTAACAGATAGTATTGGCTATTACAAAATAATGGTATTTAGCCTTCTAGCAACTGGCTTTCTTTTTATTGGATTACAATATCTCACAACCTTTAAATCGCTTTATTTAGGTGTTTTTTTCACCATGTGTGTGGCAGATATGTTTAGACCTGCATCTTTTGTAGCTATGAGTGCTTATAGTAAACCAGAAAATAAAACACGTAGTGTTACACTTATTCGTTTAGCAATTAATCTAGGTTTTTCTGCTGGACCTGCTATTGGTGGATTAATAATTATGCATCTTAACTACTCAGGTTTATTTTGGGTAGATGGTATCACTTGTATCTTAGCTACACTTGTTTTACTTATTGTATTACATCCAAAAAAAGCAAAAATACAAGATGAGATAAAAATCGAAAAACCTGAGTCTGCCTATAAAGACACTCCTTTTCTAATATTTTTTATGGCCATGATTCTTTTTGCTATAGTGTTCTTCCAATATTTTTCTGTTATGCCTATTTACTACAGAGAAACACATGAATTAACAGAATTACAAATTGGATTACTACTTGGTGGTAATGGATTGTTTATTTTTCTTTTTGAAATGCCTCTAATTAAATGGTTAGAACGCACAAAAAACACGAAAGTAAGCTTAATACTTTTTGGTGCCTTTTTAGTTGGATTAAGCTTGATTGTTCTAAATATTACACATTGGTCTGGAATATTAATTATTGGAATGTTATTAATGACAATAGGAGAAATGATTGCGTTCCCATTTGCTCATGGTTTTGCTTTAGATCGTGCAAAACGTGGTAATCAAGGCGAGTTTATGGCTATGTATGCTATAGCATTTTCGATAGGAAGTATTTTTGGCCATAACGCTGGCTTGCAATTAGCAGAGCGCTTAGGTTTCGATGACACTTGGTCAATTATGACCGGATTAGCTGTTTTATGTGTACTTTTATTATTTATATTGAAGGTATATATGAAGAAGAATTTACGCTAATTAATTTTAATAATTGAAATGAAAAATATTCTAGTTTATTTAATAGTCATTTTTATTTTCTTTAACTGTTCTTCATCAAAAAATAAGGATGATAATTCTACAAATAAACTTGATAAGAATAGGTATGTTAATAATATAAATAGCACATATAATAGTGCTTATAAGAAATCTATTGAGGAGTTTTATGGCTATTTTGATACCGAAGACTTAAAATTAATTAAAGAAAAACTTCAAGAAAAATCAAAACATAAAATAGATTTTAGTAAAACTATATTTATAAAATATTTACAGTCTGGCGATAACTGTATAATTGAAAAAAATAGGTGACTATGCTACTGTACTTAAAAATATAAAATCCCAGAATAGCAAATTATCTGAATTACATAACGTAGAAAGTTTTTTAATTTTCTCTCCCACTTTCTTCCAAAGTTATTATCTAAATGAGCAAAAAGATTGGATTCTTGATAAAGGTTTTTTTAAAAATATAATCTTTTAAAAAAACAAAAACTGTTCTTCATTTTTAGCAATTAAACCTAATGGGAATTATTATTTATATTATGGTGAAGACTCATTTTTCGGAAGCAAACGCAGCCTTAATGAAAAAGAAATGGAGAAGAATAAAAAATTAAAGACCTCTATCTAAGACTAAACGGCTATCAATATCCAAATCTGCAACCTTAATAATTTTAAGTTTGGCTATATCTTTATGTCTAGGATTTATTAGAATATTACTTGCCATTGGCAAAATAGCACATGGTACTTTTAAAGCTAATTTCTTATTAGTTTTAATAAATTCCGTTCCTAATGTAATCGTGCTACTTTTTGGCGAATTGTCTCTCCAATTTTCATCTAAGTTTTTCAATTTTAACCTAGTATCAATTAAAGCATCTGGTATTTCGATTTCAATATAACCAAAATCGTTAGTTAAGTGTTTAAAATCCATATGTACTAAAACCTCAAGAAGACTAGTAGATAAGCTATCGGAAAAGTAAAGCATAGCCATACCCTTTTTATTCCATCGTCCATCAAACAATCGAGAACCTTCTCCAGACAAATCTTTTAGATATTGTTTTTTTGCTATCCTAAAGACTCTCATACTTTAAGAATAAACACCAAATTCTATACGACCTAAAACATCTAAAATTAAAGTAGTACCAAAGCTTGTGTCTAGCAAACTAATAGGTTTATTATAATTTAATACGCGAATATCGCTGTGTAACCAAGAGGTAAAGTTTTCTAGTGTTCCAAGAACCTCAATACCACGAGAAACCACTTGTGCAATCTCTAAAATTTGCTCTGTACTGTATACATTTAATAAATCGGTATCGCTTTTACGCTGTAGTGTACGATGCGACACATGAATTAAATCGCTCATGTGTTCCATAGAAATACCTAACAGTTTACTTAAGGTTAAAACTGCCGATTTTGGCAAACCTTTTCTTGTAATTTGAATAAGATCGAAATCGCTATTAATATCTTGAGAAAGACTAGAGCTACCACCTAAAACGCTTATAATTCTATCGTATTTATTATCTAAACCGTAGAATGCTTCTGGCGCGTTTACTAAATTTTGAATACCACTATCTTGTTTGTATTGTTTCATAATAACGACACTTTACGTAAATATACTACTTTTTGTCGTGTTTAAAAAGCTTTAAACCAACTATTACTATATAAATGGTAATTCAAAAAGATTAAAATGTTATAAGAAACAAATCGCTTATCCAGAATTACAGTCGGAATAAGCGATTCATATAACTTTTATAAAATAAAATTTATCTACATGTTACGTCTATACTGTCCTCCTACTTCAAATAAAGAAGCAGTAATTTCTCCCAACGAACATACTTTACAAACCTCCATTAAGGCTTCAAAAATGTTTTCGTTATTAATGGCTTTTTGTTGCAGTGCTTTCAACATGGCTTTAGTATCGTTTGCTTTATGAAGATGCTCTAAAGTTTTAATTTGAAATTGCTTTTCTTCTTCGGTTGCTCTAATCACTTCTTTAGGAATAACTGTTGGAGAACCTTTAAAACTTAAAAAGGTATTGACACCAATTATTGGAAAATCACCATTATGTTTTAAAGTTTCATAATACAAGCTTTCTTCCTGGATTTTAGAACGTTGATACATGGTTTCCATAGCACCTAAAACACCTCCACGTTCCGTAATACGATCAAATTCTTGTAATACAGCATCTTCTACTAAATCTGTTAATTCTTCAATAATAAAAGAACCTTGAATTGGATTTTCATTTTTAGCTAATCCTAATTC